>ENA-OPMP01001560-OPMP01001560.1-human-gut-metagenome-genome-assembly--contig:-NODE-1560-length-9776-cov-1.293180_pt1 | contig 9776 bp, 7 predicted proteins | sample MGYA00241527_ERZ501751 | MGnify/ENA primary metagenome ERZ501751 (study PRJEB25962, sample SAMEA2042647) | human gut metagenome | biome: human gut; feature: human-associated habitat; material: faeces... | reverse complement strand
CCCCGCCACATACATACAAATGTACAGGTTCATTGGATAGAGCATACTTTTTTGCGATAAACGTCGCATGTTCAGGGCCTTTTGTTTTTTCAATGATAATACGTTTTCCTTGAAAATGCTCTTTGATTTCTTGTATTAATTCATATTGACTGTTTTTCCCTGATTTGGGATTTACAATAAATACATCCTTCATATAATTATTACCTCTTTATAACTCAATCAATCTTTGTACACACTCACTCGCAAGTACCAATCCGGCACTTGCCGGTACAAAAATAGCACTAGGCAATGGCTGTCCTGACTCTACTGGAATCGGTTGTTCTAAAGATGCCACTACCCAGATTTTATTGCGTATACGATTTTTTCTTTTCCACTGACGAATCTGTTTAGCCATTGGATCATAACTTGTTTTTTCTACCTCTGTAACTACTAATTTTGTAGGATCTTTACGTCTAGCCATTCCCATACTTGATAAAAACGGTATATTTCGCTCTATACATGCTTGCATCAAATCTTTTTTACTCTGAATGGAATCAATGCAGTCTACGACAAAATCAATGGGTTGCGAAAATATCTCATCATCTTTTGTTTGATCATAAAAACATGCATATGTATCTACAATACAATTAGGATTTAGTGTACTAATTCGTTTCTTTAATACATCCACTTTAACTTCATTAACTGTATCTAAAGTCGCCACTAATTGTCGATTGATATTACTTGGTTCCACACAATCTTTGTCTATAAGAATTAAATGACCAATTCCTGTTCTTGCTAAGGCCTCTACGCAAAAAGAACCGACTCCTCCAACTCCAACAACAAGGACTGTCTTATCATTTAGTGTTTCTAATGCTTCTTTTCCCAGCAACAATTCACTTCTCTCATTTGTCTTCATCCATCAACCATTCCTTTACTGCACTATATATTTCATCTCTATTCTGTGCTTCAAACCAATGTACAGGCATCTGATTTTTAAACCATGTATATTGTCTTTTCGCATATTGTCTAGAATGTGTTTTTATAGCAGTCTTTACTTCATCGATACTCTTTTCTTTTAAGAAATAATCCTTAAATTCTTTATAGCCAATTCCTTGAAAGCTTGTATATTCCCACGTTTCTGGATTTGTAAATAAATCTTCTACTTCTTTGACCAAACCATTCTCGAACATAATATCTACTCTTTTATTGATTCGATCATGTAAAATTTCTCGATTCACATCTAAACCTAAAAAATACACATCATATAATGGAATATGTTGTTGTTTGTCTTCTTGTTCTGATTTTGAAGTACCACTATGACAAATTTGTAGAGCACGAATCAATCGCTTGCGATTGTTTGGATGAATTTTTTCTAGAGCTTTTTCATCTTTTTCTTTTAACATTGCGATCAATTCTTCATTCGTTTTCGAATTCAAAAAAGTTGTATAGGCGATATCTTCGTTTTCTTCTTGAAATTCATAGTCATATAATGCTGCTTTTAAATAAAGTCCTGTTCCTCCGCATAAAATAGGAAACTTTCCTCTTTTTACAACATCTTCGATAGCTGTACGACATTTTTCTTGAAAAACCTTTACATTGTAAGGTTCATTATAATTTTGAACATCAATCAATTCATGATGTATGCCTTGCATTTCTTCTTGTGTTACTTTGGCCGTGCCAATATCCATTTTTTTATATACTTGCATACTATCGCAGGAAATAATTTCTCCATCCAATTGTTTGGCTAACCATACAGAAAGGCTTGTTTTTCCAATTCCAGTTGGTCCTACGATTGCTAAAACTTTTTGTCTATCCACGTTCAAATTCCTTTCTCAACTCACCATCACTCATCACAATAACTGTAGGTCTTCCATGAGGACAGTGATATGGTTGTCTACACTTTTGTAAATCTAAAATGACTTGCTCCATTTCCCGCATAGATAATGGTCGATTAAAACGAATTGAACTATGGCATGCCATAGTCGCAATCATATGTTTTCTAAGTTTTGCCATATCTACGTCTTGATTTTCCACAAAATAATCTAATAAATCTTGTAAGAATTGTTTTTGGTCTACATCATGAAACCATAATGGAATTTCACGAAGAATCAATTGATCCGTTCCAAATGGTTCAAATTCAATCCCAAAGAATGCTGTTTTTTCATTAATGGTCATATATTGAGCCAATACATTACTTGAGACGTCCAATTGAATAGGAACCATAAGCGGTTGTTTGTTTGTACATTGAACCAATAATTTTTCGTTTAACTGCTCATAATGATATCTTTCCTGAGCAGCATGCTGATCCACGATAACCAAGCCTTCCTCATTACTACATAAGATATAGGAATCATGCAATTGAGCTAATACTTGAAGGTGCAAAAAGAATTCTGGACCTTTATCATTCTTATCTTCCTTAGGAATTGGATATGAAATCGGTTCTTCCTGTATTTTTATTTCAGGAGCTGGTTTTTCTTCATATATCTGTATCTGCTCCTTTTTTTCTTTGATAACTACTGGATTATAATTTTTAAAACTTTGTTCAATCGATTTATTCTCTTTTGGCTGTTGCTTAACAGGATATGAATATTGTATTTCTGGCTGTTCAAATGCAACACTCTTCTTTTCAGGTTTACTAACAGCTACTGTTTTTAAAGAAGCATTTAAAGCATCTTGAATTGTTGTTTTGATTAAATCTAGCATTTCGCCTTGTTTTGACAAACGAACCTCCCATTTATTAGGGTGTACGTTTACGTCAACCAATTGTGTATCTGAATCCATTTGTAAAACAACGATTGGAAAACGATTCGGCGGCATATAATCACTATATGCATCTAGAATTGCTTTTTGGATTGCGACACTGCGAATCAACCTTGTATTTAAAGTTAAAAACATAAAATATTTTGTGGCCCGATTGATTTTGGGCTGGATTGCATATCCATGAATATGAAAATCTTCATTGTTTCCTTCAAATGGAATTGCATTCTGCGCTACTTCTTTACCATACATTTGGTATAGAATCTCTTGGATATTTCCATTACCACTTGTTTGAAATACAACTCTTCCATCATGAGATAGTTGAAAACGAATTTGTGGATGGGATAATGCCATCTTATTCATTAAATCGGCAATTACAGAAAATTCATAAGAAATGCTCTTTAAATGTTTAAATCTTGCGGGTGTTTTAACAAATAACCCAGAAACATCTAATTTTGTTCCTCGTGGACAATTACAAGTTTCATCAACATCTAGACTTCCATAGTTGTATCTTAATAAAGTTCCTTCTTCACCATTGCTTGTCTGCAATTCAACTTGGGCAACAGAAGCAATACTTGGTAAAGCTTCCCCTCTAAATCCCATAGTTTGAATATTGAATAATTCCTCTTCTGAATGCATTTTACTTGTGGCATGTCGCATAAAAGCTAAATGTGCATCTTCATGATCCATTCCACAGCCATCATCTGTAATCACAATTCGTTCAATACCACCTTGGTATACTTCAACTTCTATGACTGTAGCACCTGCATCAATACTGTTTTCAACGCATTCCTTTACGATTCCAGCTGGTCTTTCCACGACTTCACCAGCCGCAATCATATTTGTCAAATGTTCACTCAATACATGTATCTTAGCCATACTTCACACCTCCGTTCATATGAATTTCATATTTATGATTCAATTTTTTCACTTAGTTTTTTTAACTCATAAAGACAATCCAGAGCATCTCTAGGAGTCATTGAGTCGATATCTAATTCTTGTAGTTGTTGTAAAAGTTGTGACTTTTCTGGTTGAACTTGATCCATCACAAATAAACTTGGTTGATAATTTTGATTGTTATCTTGATTTTCAAAATTCAATAAAAGTTGTGAAGCTCTGTCTAAAACTACTTTTGGTAAATGTGCGAGTTTAGCTACATTGATACCATAAGATTTATCAGCCTTTCCTTCAATTACACGATATCTAAATTCAATCTCATTTTTCTCTTCACGAACATCAACATGTACATTGCGCATAGATTGATGTTCTTCCGCCAATTCCGTTAATTCATGATAGTGCGTCGAAAATAATGTTTTTGCTCCGATTGCTTCATCAATATATTCAAGCATTGCTTGAGCAAGAGCCATACCATCATAAGTTGCAGTTCCACGACCAATTTCATCAAATAAAATCAAGGAATGTTTTGTAGCATAACGTAAAGCTGTATTGGCTTCCATCATTTCCACCATGAATGTACTTTTTCCTGTCAATATATCATCCGATGCGCCGATTCTTGTAAAGATTCGATCAAAAATTGGAAGTTGTGCTGTTTTAGCTGGAATAAAACTTCCCATTTGTGCCATAACTACAAGTAAGGCATTTTGTCGCATATATGTAGATTTACCACCCATGTTTGGTCCAGTAATCAATTGTATATGTTCTTCTTCTGACATTTTCCAATCATTTGAAACATATCTCTTCTTTTTCATACGATCATCCAAAATTGGGTGCTTACCCTCTACCACATTAACATTGTAACCTGGATGGAAAACTGGACATACATATCCTTTTTCGCTGGCAAGAATTGCCAAAGATACAAGGACATCAATTGTAGATAACGCTTGTGCACATGCATGCAAATCAAATAAATCTCTTTTGATTCGCAACAATAAATCATTAAACAAACTTTGTTCTAGTTTTACCTTTGTCTCTTGTGCATGTAGAATTTGTTCTTCTTTTTCTTTTAATTCTTGTGTAATAAATCGTGTCGCATTCGCAAGTGTTTGTTTCGGATGATACCCAAATTCTTCTTTAATATTATCTAAATTTCCATTACGAACTTCAATATAATATCCAAATACACGGTTATATCCTACTTTTAATGATTTAACCCCTGTTCTTTCACGTTCTTTCGCTTCTAATTCCAGGATAAAGTCTTTTCCTTGTTTTGCTATTTTTCGAACTTCATCCAATTCTTGATTGTATCCATCATTAAAGACTCCACCTTCTTTTAGTGTTAATGGTGGATTTTCTATAATCGCATTTTTTATTTCATTGTATAATTCTTGGCAGTCTGGCACATCATTAAATTCTGGATACGAATTCAACGAAGACGCTAAATCTAAAATAGGCTTTGCGTGTTCTAATGTTGCTACAAGTTGAAGTACATCTCTAGGACTTGCATTCCCATAAGCCATACGACTCGCAAGTCTTTCCATATCATACACATACACTAAATGTTCTTTTAGATTTTCTCTTAACATAAAGTTTTCTTTTAAATCTTTAACCGCCGCTTGTCTTTTCGCAATCTTTTCTGCATCAATCAATGGATATTCAATCCATCTTTTTAACATTCTTGATCCCATTGCACTTTGACACTTATCCATAAAAGACCATAGACTTTCTGCCTTGGCATTCGAAGATTGACTTGAAACCAACTCCAAATGATTCTTTGTTTCATAATCCATAACAAGAACTTTATCTTTGTCCATAGATTCTATGGGTAAAAAATGATCAATACGTTGTTTTTGTGTGTCTTTTAAATAGGCCATTAAAAGTGCAAATGCTTCTTTCAAAGATTCGGATTCAATTCCATTTAACAAAGGTAGATCCTCAGGATCAATATTTGCCTTTTTATGTTTTGAAATGAGCATTGTATCCATTTCTTCTAGGGCAGCCATCCATTTTTTATCCATTGTCATCGGACAAACAAGCTCACTTACATTTTGTTCCAAAAGAGCCTTTTGTAGCGCCACCAAAGATCTTTGTAGCGTTTGATACTTTAATTCCCCTGTACTTAATTCACAATATATGACTGTAATTTCAAAACTTGAAACATCACAAGATGCCATATAATTTGTTGACTTGGCATCCATTGTTGCATCCATATAAGTTCCAGGTGTAATTATTTTAATAATTCCTCGGTCCACCAATCCTTTTGCGCTAGACGGATCTTCCAATTGTTCGCAAATAGCTACTTTATACCCTTTTTTGACTAATCTTTGAATATATGAATTTGCGGCATGAAAAGGGATACCACACATAGGTACCTTTTCTTCAACGCCAGCACTTCTTCCTGTTAATACTAAATCTAATTCTTGAGAAACCAATTTTGCATCTTCAAAAAACATTTCATAAAAATCTCCTAAACGATAAAACAAAATCGAATCCGGATTTTCTTCTTTCATTTTCAAGTAATGCTGCATCATTGGTGTATATTTTTTTTCTGCCATAAATCATCATCCTAACACTACTATTATAACAAAAATTCGAAATAATTATGTTATAATTAAAAATACTGAATAAGGAGGTTTTATTAATGAAACAAACAATTCAATGGAAAAACAAATCCATCCAAATTGATATTGGTTTGATTCTAATTCTTATCCTTTTTGGTATGACAAGTTGTTTTGCACTATACAATTCTTTTAACCTGATAAAATTTGGAAGCGGAAGTTCCTACTTATATCGTCAATTATTTTGGTTTATTGTAGGATTTGTCGCAATGTTTTTCCTTTCAATTCTTCAAAACAAAAAAATATATTCATATATGGATATGGCCTATAAAATTTTAATGCTATGTCTTATTTATTTATTTTTCTCACGCTTATTATTTAATTTAGTGGGTATCACACTTCCTTTTGCTAGTGAAGTTAATGGTGCTATTTCATGGTTTCAACTGCCTTTGATTGGTAGTTTTCAGCCAAGTGAATTTATTAAAATTGTTTTAATTGTTTTAGTCTCACAAATTATTGTTGATCATCAAAATGCACATCCAAATCCAACACATAAAGATGACTTGATGTTGTTGTGGGAAATCGCAAAAATATTATTCCCCCCATTATTTTTGATTATGATGCAGCCAGATACTGGTGTTTGTATTATTATCGTATTCAATATTTTCATTTTAGTCTGTTGTAGTGGTATACGCAAAGAGTATATTATTGGTATTTTCGCCTTTATAGTTATTGTCGTTGGAACCTTCTTATTCTTATATTTCGAATACCCTAATATTCTTGCTTCATTTATATCTTCATACAAACTACAGAGAATTGATGCATGGCTAGAACCAGAAAGTAACATTCGAGGTAGTTCGAACCAGTTATATACTGCGTTATTGTCATTAGGTAGTGCCGGATTAACTGGATATGGGTTACAAGCAAATATCGTCTCTATTCCAGAAGCACATACCGATTTTATCTTTGCTGCATTCGGACAATGCTTCGGCTTTATTGGTACCACATTTATCTTATTATTATGTTTATCATTAGATATTTATTTATGTAAAATAGCTTACGCAACAAAAAATAAAAAAGATCGTTTTGTTGTAATCGGTATTATCGCAATGCTGCTATATCAACAACTACAAAATACAGGGATGATTGTTGGGTTACTTCCAATCACTGGTATCACATTACCGTTGATTTCTTATGGAGGAAGTAGTATTCTTTCTTACTTCATTTCATTCGCAATTATTTTAAACATTTCACCGGCAACAAAAAGAACGATTCGTTTGAATCGTTCAAAAAGACGTAAGTTAATTAATATAAATTCTTAAGTCGAGTCAAATATGAATAAGTACGGTATCTAGCGAATCGTACTTTTTTTGTGCTCGAATGAATAATTATTTCAGAAATCGATTCTAAATCCCTTTCTAAGTGATCATAACACACATGTGCATAGGCCAGTGTATCTCCTCTAACCCCTATTTTTCGCGTATCATTCATAATATATGGATTTTTTAAAGAATGATGGTTCTTATGTGAGATAGGCATGATTTCGCAAAGCTGTAAAACCTTTAAACCTGGATCCACAACAGCTCCTTTAAGTGCTCTATTAACAGCAGTAGAACCAGATTGTGTACTCACACAAATACCTGAGCCTTGACTACTTTCAAAAAATTCATCATCTATCGAAATATCAAGTACCAATGTTTTAGCTAAACTCTCAATACGAACTTCATTTAATGCGTATAATGTTTCATTGACTTGAGGAAGATCCATTTGTAGTAAATTAAACTCTTCTATTTTTGGCTGATTATGTTTTAAATCATAAACCAAATGATCCACTTCGTCTTGTGTATAATCGGTAAAAAAACCTAAATTACCTGTATGTATCGCAACGAATTGAATTTCATCCAATCTATCTATATAAGTGTGAATTGCTCTTAATAGAGTACCATCTCCTCCAACAGAAAAAATAACTTCAGATTTTCCATCATCATATTCCCATCCAATATCTATACATTTTTTCTTTAGAGTTTCTGCAACTCTTTTTGAGTTATCGTCTCCTCTGTCTACTATACTGAAACGCATCAAATCACTTCCTCTTTTGTTAAATCTATTGTAACATATTTATGGGTGATATGAATGTACGATAATATTGAAAGAGAATTGAAATTATTGATTAATGAAAAAGTTTATAATGAATTACTCAATTCATATGATTTTCATAATCCAATAACACAGACAAATACATACTTTGACACAGAGAATCAGGATGTAAAAAAACAACATGGTGCAGTCCGGATTCGAACAATTCAAAATAAAAAAATATTCACATTAAAAATCAGAAAAGATGAATACACACACTATGAATTCGAAAAAGAAATATCTGCAGAAAATATTAATGAGATTGAAGACCCAGAAATATCGAATTGGTTCAACCAATATCAAATTCCCAAAAATTTACATCCGACAGCTAGTTTTACTACATTAAGAAATGTATATGCATTTGAAAACGGAGAATTATGTTTAGATAAGACATATTATAAAAATCATACAGATTATGAAATTGAGTATGAATACACATCCGATCATGATGGAATCCATTTTTTTAATTCTATATTAGAAAAATATGGTTTAAAATGGGTAAAAAATTGCCCTAGCAAAATTGCTAGAGCATTAAATGATTAAAATTTATGTGTTAAACGATAGAAGAAGGATTTAGAATTATATTCTTCTTCTTTTTTCTTATATTCTTCTATTTCTTTTTTCATGGATTCAATAGAAGAATTAACATTCTGACCTAGTAAAGTAACTTCTTTATAACCATTATTTTTAAGTTCTTCTACTTCTTTTAATTTCTGATTTTCAGATTCTAATTCAGAAATTTTCTCATCTTTTGTTTGTGTTTCTAACAGGAAAGTTTGTTTGCTCTTTTCGATTTCTAATTTAAGCTTTTCTTGATATAATTGTTCGATCTGGGCTTGTGCCTTCTCTTTTTCTTCTATAATGGCTTTAAGCTTTTCATTTTCAAATCTAAGTTCCATTTCAACTGTAGATAATTCATGTTTTTCTTTCCTAAAATAAGTAGATAATCTTTCAACACCTTCAGCCTTGATTGTAATACGACGAGTGGCCGGATTTTTGTATTTCCAATCTTTATCTGGATTATCTTTTACCAATTTTGCAATTGCTTTATCTACTGTATTTCTTGATTTATTGAAATGTTGGCATATCTGCGCAATATCCATATCATAATACACATCAATTGCTGATGCTTCTTCAGGCATATTCACGTCCCCTTCCTATGAAATTCATAATATTAATCTATCGAGTCACGATAAGTCTATCATAGTTTTGTCAAGAATGCTATACCTATATATGAATTTCCTATATTATTTATAACTTTTTAAAATGCTATTTAATTTTTCATATATTTCTCACATGAACCATCATATATACTTATTTATTAAAATCACATACTATTTCATATTTTATATTTTCATATCCATATCACATGAATTTAATTATTCCATTCATATTTAAAATTTTAGTTCATATGATTTAAAATATTTAATAAATTATTTCATATGATTA
>ENA-OPMP01001553-OPMP01001553.1-human-gut-metagenome-genome-assembly--contig:-NODE-1553-length-9799-cov-1.669438_pt1 | contig 9799 bp, 6 predicted proteins | sample MGYA00241527_ERZ501751 | MGnify/ENA primary metagenome ERZ501751 (study PRJEB25962, sample SAMEA2042647) | human gut metagenome | biome: human gut; feature: human-associated habitat; material: faeces... | reverse complement strand
AGAATTTAATAATGTGGTAAAAGAATATGATGTGGGCGAAAATAAGATTAGAGCATTAGATGGAGCAAACTTTTCTATAGATAAAGGTGAATTGGTAGTAATAGTAGGACCAAGTGGGGCTGGAAAAACAACTGCACTTAACGTATTAGGAGGCATGGATAGTGTAACATCTGGCGAAGTTTTAATAGATAACCAGCGCATAGATACTTATTCAGAAAAACAATTGACATACTATAGAAGAGAAGACATAGGATTTGTTTTTCAATTTTACAATTTAATTCAAAATTTAACAGCAATAGAAAATGTAGAGCTTGCAACTCAAATTTGTAAAAAGCCACTTGACCCGAATGTAACAATGGAAAAAGTAGGATTGAAAAATAGGAAAAATAATTTTCCGTCACAATTATCTGGAGGAGAACAACAAAGGGTTGCAATTGCTAGGGCGATTGCAAAAAATCCAAAGATATTATTGTGTGATGAGCCAACAGGAGCATTAGATTATAATACTGGTAAACAAATATTAAAACTACTACAGGATACTTGCAGAAAAGAAAAAATGACGGTAATAATAATAACACACAACAGTGCAATAGCGCCAATGGCAGATAAAGTAATACATTTTAAAAATGGAAAAGCAGAAAATATAAAAATAAATCAAGAACTTGCTCAAAATAGAGCAAATCAAATACTTCAAAATAAAGTATTTAATGATGCTGAATCAGATGTTCAAGAATATGAAAAAGCGAAAAAAGCTATTTTGAAGTAAGGAAATTTAAATGCAAGTTGCAAAAGATACCTTAACAGGCGGATTAACAGGAGCAATATCTGGAGGTATTTTGGGTGGTCTTACTTATGGCGCCGGTAAAGCACTTAGTGCAGTGAAGGACTTGGTAAAAGGAAAATCTAGTTCAACTAAGCCGGGGCATATCACTGAAATGGCTACAAAAAAACTGGATTATACAAGTGAAAATGAAGCACCTTTATTAACACAAACAGATCAATCTTCCGCTTCAAAGGTTACCGCAAGAAATAATTCCGCTTCTATATCGGACAATAATATTGAGTCAGTGGCTGCGGGGAATAATACTACTAAGTCGACTACAGCATCAAAACAAGGAAATAATGTAAAAACAGCTACTACGAATACCGCTGAAAATAATGCTGAAGCAACATCGGGATACTATAAAGATAATAATGGTAGATGGCATAGGAAAAATGGACAGTTTGCATCAAATGAAGAGGTTGGCATACCATCTAAGAAAACAAGTGCTAGTCATAATCATGGAAACTCTTTGGAAGATACAAGAACAAATTATGGATATGCATTAGTGGATAAAGATACTAATGAAATATTAAAATTTGGTGAAACATTGAATCCTGAAAAAAGATATTCTCAAAAGTATCTAAATGAAAATAATGCGGTGATGAAAGTTATAGAAAGTGGAAGTAAGCGAGATATTCATATGTGGCAATATGATATGAACAAATATTATGAATCAAAGTATGGAGAATTTCCACCATTATTAAAAAGTAAGGGATGGTGATGAAATAATAAATAAAAGTTTAATTAATGAAATTGTTTAGGTAGTTGGTAATGAATATAGAAGGAGGTTATAAGAAATGGAATTGAATATTAATTCGCCATCATATTTTACAAAACAATATGGGGTTATCGATGAAATCTACAGCATGTGCAGAGGTATATCAAAACATGTTGAAAATAAGCAGTACAGTGATCTTGTAGATATAGTTGGTATAACACCAATTATAGCACCTAAAGACATTATAGAACAGGGCCTTTTTAAACAAGAAAAGAAGTGTGATATAAAATATGGTTTTGCATCGGTTAGTCTCTGGATTGATTATGATGAATACTTAAAAGCTGATATAACGGATAAACAGATTATGATAGTAAAAAATATATTAGCATCCATAAAAACGATATCTCGAAAAGCAAAAATAGATTATAAACAGTTTTGTGAGGATATATTTCAATATTGCAAGCTGATAAATCTTCCGATAGAATCAAATTTAAAAGTATAAATTAGTCAGTGGAGGTGAGAGGCATTGTTAATAATTACAATGCCTCGAAAATATGAGACGAAAAATTATAATAGTAATTGTAGTTGTGGTTCTGGTTATAGTAGCTACAATAACATTTTTTGTGATAAAAGATTTACAGCAGGAGAAAAGTCTTCGAAAAGAAATTGATGAAATTCAAAAAGAAATGGTAGATTTTGAACAAATAGATGTAGACAAAATAAGCAAAAAATTAAAAGCTACAGTAACTACAGGAGATTATGCCAAAATTGAGAAAGCCATAAAAAACTATATGGCAGATAATTTAAATACGATGCTAACAATTTCAGAGGCTTTAAATGATGAAGTAATACCAAATGCTCTTACTGCAGAAAATTATCAGAATGATGGTCCCGATTTTGTAAAAACAAGGAAAATTTTAAAAAATACACAAGATAAACTCAGTGCTTCAAAAGAAACGATGATAATATTGTCAAAAGACGATACGGTTATGTCTTATTTAAAGAATGTTGATGATTCGTATTATATTGATTTATATAAAGAAATGGTGGGAGAAGAAAGTTCGGTTGATGATATTAAAAAAAATATTGACGATATAGTGAATTTGATTCAATCCCAGCAAAATGTTTTGAATTTCTTTCAGAAAATAAAAATATGTGGAATGTGCAAAACGGAAAAATTCAGTTTGATGATGATATTTTATTAAATCAATATAATCAATTACTTTTAGCCGTTCAATAAAAAACGAAGGAGAGAATATGCAAAAGAAGAATTGTGTTTTGTGCATAAGTATAGGAATTATAGTATGTATATTGTTATCAGCTTGCTCCAAACAACCAGACTTCGATGCCAAATCCTACGTCCAAAGTTCTCTTGATGCATACTATCATGGAGAATATAAGGACTATGCGAATCTGTTAGAAATCTCGGAAAAAGATGCCAAGAAAGAAATCGAAGAGGATTTTAATGAGAGCATCCAACAGCAATTTGATGATTCTGATAACATTACGGACAAAGGAATTGCTGATTATGCGGAAAAACTGGCAGAAGTAAAGAAACTGGCAAAATACAAAGTACAGGATGTGAAAGAAGAGGATGGAGTCTATACAGTAAGTGTACAAGTTGAACCATCCAATGTATTTCAGACATTGCAACAAAGCTCTACAGAGGTAAGCAATGAAAAAATAAAGCAGGGATTGGATGGAAATGATCCGGAAGTCTTTGCAGCTGTATTAACAGAAAGTGTCCAGAAGAGTCTTGAAAAGAACAGTTATGGAAAAACTGTTACTGTAAAAGTATCAGTGGAAAAAGATAATTCAGGAAAGTATGGTCTTTCGGATACAGAGATGAGTAAGCTGGAAACAGCGATGTTTCCAACAGAATAAGAATGAATGGAAAGCTATCAGAGGAAAAAAACTGGTAGCTTTCTTTTGTTTCAAAAACAGAGACTTGTTAAAAAGCTATTGTAATAAGCGAATCAGAAAAGTTATAATAAATGATAATGGATGGCAGAGGTCATCCATTCATTATGAGAAAAAGAAGGGATCCCACATGAACCAACAAGAAATATTCACATACATCCAAAAGCAATACCCCACCCATCCAGACACCATCAACAAATCCGGATACCCCGTCACCATCTTCAAAAACCCAAGAACCGCCGCACCTTATGCCGTCTTTTACCAACCAGCCGAAAGAACAACTTTCATGGAAGTTCAGGCAGAGCTGGACATGATAGGCAACTACATCGAAATGTATCACCTTGCTCCGGCAAAGCACATGGATCAGAAGCACTGGTTGGCAGTTCCGCTGGACGGTTCTGTCAGTGATTCAAAAGTCCTGGATCTGCTTGATATGAGTTACGACCTCGTAGACGGACAGGAAGAAGCAGATGGAGAGACAGAAGCAGACGGACAGGCAACAGACAGTACGAAAGAAGAAAAAGATTGACAATTCCAACCACACATTCCATAATGACGATAGTGGTTCGAGAGAACTAACAGGAAAAATGGGAGAGACAACATGAAGAAAAAAACTTCATACCGATGGCTGATATGGATTATTCTGGCAGTGGTTTTGATCGGGGTAGCACTTATGCATATCCTGCCCCCATACATCGACCGATGGAAATCCGCCAGAGATTATGACAAACTTGCCGAGGAGTATGTAAATGATGAGTCCGAACCAGATGATGGAAAGCAGAAGAAAAAAGACTGGTGGGCAACAGACGTAAAAGTAGAGTTTGACAAACTGAAAGCCGAGAATCCAGATGTTATCGGGTGGATACGGTTTGATAATCAGGACGAACTTGGCATCAATTATCCAATTCTGTATTCAGGTGATAATGAAAAGCAAGCTGCTGTACCCAAAAGTGCAGCAGCTTGTTTTAATTGATACGGAGGAAAAATGAAAAAAATAAAAAAGATATTAGCCTTTGTATTGAGTACAAGTATGTTACTTGGCGGTATGAATATACAAGCGTTTGCTGGTGAACAGAAAGAAACAAATACCGCAAATACAGAGTTAGATAACCAAAATGAATATGTTGTTCCACTGACTTTTTATGGACCTTCTGGAAAACTGCTTACGGAGGAGCCTTATTCGGGTACAGTTCAGGATTACATGGATAATGTTGCACTAGTAAAAAAGAATGATAATGGAACATATCATGTAACCTTACAGATTGAAAATTATGAAAAAATTGATATTTTGCAGTTCTCAAAACCGGGTGTAATTTCAGATGATATAGCACCTTCGAATGCACCTATGGGAACTTTTAATATTCCAGAAAAATATATTGCTAATAATGAGGAAAATCCATCAGAGGCAACGGAATATTTGAAGGAACAAGGACAAATTAATGAAGAGTGGAATGATAAATACATTCAAAATTATTCTGTTGAAAAAGCAACAACGGGTGTGTCGTGGTATTCTTTTGATGTGGATACACTGGAAGGGACGATGTATACTAAAGCTTTCTATAGTTATGGAAGAACAGATGATGACTTGGAAAGCTATATGTACGGAATTGTAAACGGAAAATTTACATTTGATGTAAATAATACAGTAGTTGCTAAAGAGATTAACGAAGAAAATTATAAAAATATTGGATTGGAGCTTTCTAAAGTTGTAACCAGTGTTGGAGATTCACCGGATTTCACAGGATTTGTAGCAGAAGAAAAAACTGCAAATGATTTGTTTAGTGGTACTTGTGAAGCAAAAATTGAGAATGGAAAAGTTACTGTTACAGCAGAGACAAGTAGCATTGATTCAATAAGAGTACTTGAAGAAATTAAGGATTTAGGCGAGTGTACTTATCCTTCAACTTCTTCATATCGCCAATATATGTATGCGTATTCGAGAGAAGTAAAAAAGAATAAGTATATTTCTGTTTATTCAGACAATATTTTGGAAGATGGAAAATTTTCCATTGAATACGAAAACTTAGAAGAAGCTATTTTTGGAAAACAGGTTGAGATACAAACAGAAGATGGTACCTACTATGGAGAATTGCGAGTAAGAACAACACCGAAAGAAAAACTCGAATTGACAGATGGTGATGTTACACTTGTAACAGATAACTATACAGTTAATAGTAAAGCAAAATTTGGAGCAGAACTTTTACAGGAAACCTCAGATGAAGATAGTGAATATAACAAATATTATTCTTTATTAGCAGGAAACGCTTCAAAAGCATTGATCTATAATTTGTCATTAAAAATGAATGACTCGCAGGTTATTCCATCGAGAGCAGTAGAATTAAGAGTAAAAATTCCGAAAGACTGGGATACGAGCAAAATAGAAGTTCAATGGTATTATCCAGTAAATGAAATGTTTAATCCGATAGAGTATTTTGATTCATCTTCCTATAAAAATGATGATGGAAGTATTCACATGGAGGGCGATGAACTGGTTATAACAGGCACTACTCGTGTTTATAATACAATCGCCATTACACAAAAAGCGGATAAAGTAGATATTTCAGAAATCCAGGACGGAACATATAATGTTAATGTTACTATGTGGCAGCAGGATCAGCCGGATAGATTGTCTATGAGCAATTCTGCGGTTGTAAATGATTCAGCTCGTTTGGTAGTAGAGAATGGAAAGAAACATATCTATTTTGATACACAAGGAATTGTGATTACGGGCAGATATGGTTATACAAATGGAATATTCTGGGCAAATAATGAGCAGACAGAAGAAAACGGACTTCCGATATTAAGTGAATATACACCGCTTGATTATTATAGTTACTACCTAAATGATTCGGGAAGCACAGATATGGATTCCTATGCGGAAGAATATGACTTATATTATCCGAAGAGCGTAGGTTTTGAATTTCCAGAATCAGCAGACAGAGATGATGGGGTATATTTGAACTTCTTTGTTCCTATCATGGATGAACTTCAGCATAAAGTTCCTGGATCTGGTGAAGGATGCAGAACTGCATTTATGACTTTATCTGGTTTAACACCTGTGGCAGAAATTAACGAGCCAACCCACGATAAATCTGTTTTAGTTGTAGCAGTTGATAAAGCATCTAAATATACAGCCGACAATTATACAGAGGAATCTTACAAAGTATTATCTGACGCAGTAGCAAAAGCTCAGAAGGTAATCGACGGAACAACTTCTGCAAACGATTCTGAAATCGTAGCATTAGATAAAGAAATTTCTGATGCAATCAGCGGATTAAAAGAGGCAACTGGACTTGACAAATACAATAAAGTCCTGAAAAATGCCAAAGCATTAAATGAAGCAGATTATACAGCAGAAAGCTGGGCAGACCTTCAGGCAGTGATTACTGCTCAGGAAGGAAAGGTAACAGAAGAAAATGCAGATCAGGCATCCGCAGACCTTCAGTCAGCAGTAGATGCACTTGTACCGATGTCAACAGCCGTTTCCATGGAAAAAGGTGTTTACGAAGTACAGGCAACACTTACCAATCAGGATGGAACAGCAAGTGATTTGAATGCAGGATTAAAATCTGCTCGTTTATATACAGATAAAGACGGCAATGTAACTGCTTATCTGTACGTGGACGGAATTACCGGTATGCAGTATCGCAAGGGTGCCGGATATGCGGATGCAGATACAGACGCAGGCAGACTTGTAGTGAAACTTCCTGCAAATGTAGAAAACCATAAAGTAAAAGTAACAACAGAAAGCGGAGAAGCAGAACTCCTGTTAAATCTTGATTTAAAATCTGCAGTAAAACAGGAAATTAAAAAATCCGATCTGGAATCAAAACTGAATGATGCAAAAGTATTAGAAGAGAAAAATTATACAAGCGATTCTTTTGCAGCATTAACAGATGCGATTGCTACAGCAGAAAGCGTTCAGGCAGATAAGGTGGCATTCCAGTCAGAAATCACAGCAGCAGAGACAGCTCTGGATACAGCAACAGCAGGTCTTGTAATGAAAGAAGAAGTAAAAGCAAGAGCAGAACTGGATCAGGCAGTTTCCGATGCGAAAAATAATTATGCAGAAGCAAATTATACAAAAGACAGCTATGAGAATTTGAAGTCTGCAATCAAGGAAGCTGAAGAAGTATTGGCAAAATCTGATGCGACAGCAGATGAAATGAAAGAACAGGTTGACAAGCTGGATAAAGCAGTAAAAGCACTTGTTCGTCTGGATGATGCAGTAGATAAGTCAGAATTAAATGGCTATATCGAAAATGCACTGACCAAGAAAAATGACGGTACTTATACAGACAACAGTTGGAATAGTTTCCAGGCAGCAATCAAATCTGCTCAGAAAGTATCCGCTGATGTCAATGCAACAAAAGCAGAAGTAGAAAAGCAGACAAAACTGCTGACCTCTTCTTATGAAGCACTTGTTGTTAAGAACAAACAGAGTGATCTTTTCAAAGATTATCCGCAGATTTTTGAAGGTACATATTCCGTACCGATCAAAATGCTCAATGCAACATCCGATGAAGATTCTATGGGAAATGCTTCCATGGTTCAGACCGGAATTGTAAGAGTTACGGGTAAAGGCGAAGTGACACTGGAGATGAACTTCCAGTCTATGCAGTTTGCCGGAATGACAGGATATCTGTATAAACTGAAAAAAGTAGATATGGATACGGTTGAATACAACAAATATAATTATCCGGTAAAATATGAAGCTTCCGATGCAACAGTATTAGAAGAGTACACAGATGTTTACGATTCATTTAATAATAAGAACTCTGAGTATTACGACAAGAATACAGAAGGAAACTGGTATCCGAAGAAATTATCAATCCCGATTGAACTGAACGATAACCTGTTCTATGTAGAGGTTTATGTTCCGGTTATGGAAAGCATCGGTGAAGGACAGGGTACAAAGGTTGCCAGAGTTTCTATCGACTGGGCAAACATCAAACAGGAGACAGGAGTAGAGAGAGACAACAGCGTAATCGAAGCACTTCTGAATCAGGTATCCGGTATGCAGCAAGGGGATGTTGCTGACGAGTACTGGAACGCTTTAAATGCGGCTTACATGACAGCTCAGGATGTTTACAATGATATGAATTCTACACAGAAAGAAATTGATCTTCAGGTGACAGCTTTACAGGCAGCCGTAGATGCAGTAGAAACTCAGATCGTAGACAAGACAGAACTGAATGCTTTGATTGAAAAAGCAACAGCAGAAGCAAATCGTACCGATGTTGTTTATACTTCTGCAACATTAGAAGCATTAAAGACAGCAATCACAAATGCACAGGCAGTAGCAGCAAAAGAAGATGCTACCAAGGCAGAAGTTCAGGCACAGGTTACAGCACTTCAGACAGCACTTGACAGTTTAAGAGTTGTTGATAAGACAAACTTAAATGCCCTGATTGAAAAAGCAAAAGCTGAGGCAGCAAAAACAGATGTTTATGAAAGCAGCAGTTTGACGGTCCTGAATACAGCAATTACACTGGCTGAGAATGTTGCAGCAAATCCAAAAGCAACAGAGTCAGAAGTTGCAGCAGCAGAGAAATCTCTGACAACTGCATTAAACGGACTGGTAGAAAAAGCAGTTGTAGATAAGAGCAAACTGGAAAGCAAGATTGCAGAAGCAAAGACATATTTAAGCCAGACAGACATTTATACAGAAAGTTCTCTTGCAACATTACAGAGTGCAGTAGGTCGTGCTCAGAATGTAATGGATAATGATTCTGCATCACAGAAACTGGTAGATGATCAGGTGACAAAACTGACAGAAGCAATCCAGCAGTTAGCAAAGAAGAGTGATGGAAAACTGGATATCAAGAACCTTGCTGATGGGGTTTACTCTATCTATGGAACAATGGTGAAAGTAGACAAGAATACTTATTCTATGTCAAATGAAGCAATCAACCATACAATTAAACTGACAGTGAAGAATGGCAAATATTACATTACTCTGAACTTCAACGGATTGACAGTAGGACAGAAACTTGGATATTTAAGCAAGCTCAAATACTTTACAACAGGTTATACACTTGATAAGTATGGTAATCCGCAGGGAACACTTGCTGATGTTACAGTTGACAGCTATCAGAAGAACAGCGATGGCTCACTGGTTTCTGACCAGTACGGAACAAACTATCCAGATGAAGTAACATTCGAGCTTATTCCGGAAGCTCTGGATGATGGATATGTTCCGTTACAGGTATTCGTTCCGATTATGGATGCTATCAGCTCTGGTACAGGTACACAGCCAGTATTCCTGAAATTGGATTGGAGCTCATTAAAAGCAACAACAGCTGATGATCCAGATTTTGATAAGAATGACAACAATG
>ENA-OPMP01001546-OPMP01001546.1-human-gut-metagenome-genome-assembly--contig:-NODE-1546-length-9825-cov-1.812282_pt1 | contig 9825 bp, 8 predicted proteins | sample MGYA00241527_ERZ501751 | MGnify/ENA primary metagenome ERZ501751 (study PRJEB25962, sample SAMEA2042647) | human gut metagenome | biome: human gut; feature: human-associated habitat; material: faeces... | reverse complement strand
GCTACCTGAGCCTGAACGAGTTGAATGCTTCGGCCAATCGCGGAGCTTGCATGCAGGTATGTCGTCGTGCGTATACGGTAAAGGATAAGGAAAGTGACATTGAACTGGAAGTGGATAATCAGTACATCATGTCGCCGAAAGACTTGAAGACCATTCATTTTATGGACGAGATGATTGAAGCGGGTGTACGGGTATTCAAGATTGAAGGTCGTGCTCGTGGACCAGAGTATGTACGTACAGTAGTAGAATGCTACAAGGAAGCTATCCAGTCGTACATTGATGGTACATTCTCCGATGAAAAGGTAGCCAACTGGGATGAACGTCTGAAGACGGTATTCAATCGTGGTTTCTGGAATGGCTATTATTTAGGACAGCGTTTGGGTGAATGGAGCAAGAACTACGGTTCGGAAGCGACGGAGCGTAAGGTATATGCCGGACGTGGAATCAAATACTTCTCTAACATCGGAGTGGCTGAATTCCTGATTGAAGCTTCAGAAATTAAAGTTGGCGATAAATTGTTGATTACTGGTCCTACTACCGGTGCCATGTATGTCACCTTGGACGAAGCTCGTGTAGACTTGAAGCCGGTGGATGTGGTGAAGAAGGGGGTACATGTGTCGTTTAAAGTGCCCGACCGTATCCGCCCTAGCGACCGTTTGTACCGTATGGTGCCTGCCGAAGAGTTAAAGGCAAAACGGAAAGAGTAAGTTTATTTGAAGGTATATATGAGATTACTTCGCTGATAACCTTGTATATTATGCTTTCATTGAATGTGTAGTTATAATACTTTCTTTGTATGTGCTTTTCTGATTTAATTAATGGCTTTATTATTTATTAACTACGCCAATAATTAGATATATTTATTTAGGAAGTTTTTAGGAAGAATATAATCTGAATTGTGTTTATACATATTTGTATTTAAGAAGTATTGACTTTTTTAATTGTGCATAAATCTTTTATTAGAAATAATAAAGTCAAAACTGAAGCATACTTAGTGATGTTCAGTAAATGTCCTTAAAAATAAAATGGTATATGAAGATAATAGACGATAATTATCTCATATGCCATTTTTATTATCATTTTTCTGTATCTTTTTTATACTTTTATCAGGCAATACATAATCATCTGGAGGAAGTCTAATAGCTTTTTCTGATTTTGTTAGTAAAATCATATCATGTGGCTTTAGGCGTTCTGTTCTATCGGTATGGTATTGCTGTATATATTTCGTGGAAAATCCACAGGATTTCCATCTTCTTGTTTCGTGTCTTGGTTCTTGAGAGCGAATAATGTTGCTTTTGAGTATCGAAGTTGCTTTTAAGCTGGGTGGCTTTTTCTTTTGAGAGTTCACTCTTGAATAGCCTTCTTAAAAGTTTATTTTTTGCAGTCCTTTCCTTGCGTATAAAGGAAGTAGATATTCCATATTTCGTACAGAACTTTCTGTTGGCATTATTGGTAAATATGGAATCGGTGGCTGTGTATCTTATCTTCATATTCATGAGTTTTGGTGCATACAGATATATTTCTTAATTCGTATAATATGTTGGAAGATATATATTTACGATGCTTGAGAGTTCTTGTCTTTGAATTCTTTTTAGTAGGATGGATAGAACTTCGCCACATTCTTGTATTTGTTAGGTAGACAGTTTCTCACGATATGGCTAGATATATTTGTAAAGTCATTTGATGAGTGTTTTATGTCCGTAGGAAAACACATAGCATCATCAGCCATGCAGAAGTAAAGATTCTCAAAATAAGGTTTCTTGTGTGAAGTTAGGATTTCCTGGAGGGGATTGAAAAAGGATGGAATATCATGATCCTATAGAACATTTGGTAGTGTATGTTTCCGTTTAAACGCCCTTTCCCAGCTATCTGTCAGAAATCCGATGTACGCTTTCAGGACCATAAGGGCGATCTTTGCAAAAGGGCTGAATATGCTCCTACATCCTAGATGCTGTACCCGATAGGCCTGTGGTTTTGCCATACACTCAAACGGAAAGGCGAATGAAGCTTACCAAGCTCCCTCTTATTAAAACTTTTTTGGTATTCTTCCTGAATATCAAATTTCGTAAAGCCAAAAGTTGGGTGAATTTCTGATTTTAGCTATATCTTGATTGAGAATTCTTTCCTTCCGTTGTGGGGAAATCCTAAAGATTTAAAAATAATTAATTCGCAATACTCTGTGTATAAAGTCGTTGCCTGATTTTGTGGCATTTGATAAATGCATCTACTTATTTCCAATATATTATTAGAGTTCTTATATTTCAGTTCTATTGGAAGAAGTTAATGTAAAGCTCTACAATAGACTATTTTCTTAATAAACTCTCTATAATATCTTCAGGAAATCTGATACGTAATAAAGATTTAACTTCATTTATATTTGGAGATGTAACAGAATACCAATTCACACCATTATCTAAAGAAACAGCAACAGCATATCCTGGTTCATCTTTGGCTATGGTAATATTATCAGATGATAACAAAGTATGAAACTCATACAAAAATAACAAACAGCCATTACCATCATGCACTTTATTTTTTATTGAGGTTATACACATATCGTAATGTTTTGCATAACACCAATCGGAAAGAAGTTTTTGATTCCTTTGGGGGATGAATTTGTGTAAGTTGTTTTTAAATTTTTCTTTTAATTCGTCAATAGAAAAATTAGGACATTCTTTTTGAAGCAAAATAAAGTAATCTGGATAATATTTATCAGTAATAGACTGATAATCACATTTTAGATTGCTTTCTAATATTTTTTTTAGATCTGATAAGAACACCATTTCTATTGCATCATTTGGTGTCATCTCCTTAAAAGAATTTATAGAGAATCCATTTGGAATAGTTTCTATTTCAATATCTTTTTGAGTAGAAACTTCTTTATTATCCTTATTTGCATTCATTCTTCTTTCTTTGTGGCTTTGACAGGAGAGTATGGCAATAAAAAAAACGACTATAAAACAGAATTTTTCCATATACACAGATTAAATATTAGAGAACTCTTGAAATATAAGACAAATGTACTGATTTTTAAATATATTATTTAAGTTTTAAGTGGTTTTTTATAGTTATCATCAATACAAAAAATAATTTATTTTCTGAATAATAAGAAGAGTTGTTTTGCATAACTGTATATTTTAAAGTAAAGATGGAAACTTGATATATTGGAGTGTATTGTTGCCGATTCTTTCTAATTTAGGGAATATGATTATTGTTGTAAAATCTCTTTTTTGCATTGAGGTATAATCTTGCTTTTTTGTTTTTTAGAAATGTAATATCTTTTTTACCAAATCCTTGGGTGGAATATCAAAATATTTATATTCTTAATAATATCTTATTTAAGTTGGACATACGTTTTTAAGGCCTATTATTAGCTTCTTAGTTTTAGAAGATTATGTGAGTATGAGAAGGAGGTATAGACTAATGTTGTTTGTCTTAAAAGTCATAACTGATTATATTAAGATGTTTGAAATTTGTAGAAAGCGATACGATGAGAGAAATAAGCTTTCCAGTATGAAAAAAGTTGGTAATAATTAATTGATTCAGGTTTTTAGAAAATACGGGATTTACAAAAAATAAATTTTGTTTTCCTTTGATTTTTGTCAGGGGGTAATAGATTTTTTATGAGAATAGGATATAAACACCTCGGTTAATTACTTGTTGAAAGACTTGTGGATATACTTGTTGATATTTTAGCTTATTGTTGATTATCAGTGTAATATGGAAATTAACAAGCTGTGAATTACTTGTGAATAATAAATAAGTCTCTTTGGGATAGCTTGCTTGTTCTCATAATTATTTTACATTTGCACTCCAGAACTTAAAATCTTATGTAATATGAAAAAGATATATGTAAAAGAGTGGATGTTATTTCAACCATACGAACGACAGGATGAAGTAGATACGTACTATGTAAACGTTGCCAATCATATAGCTGGATGTTTAAAGGACTTTGTCGGAGGGCGTTATCCGGAACATTCAGTGCATGGAATTGCTATTTATTTGACGCTTTGGTTTCAGGATGTGATTTCGCAGACCGGAATCTGGCAAGCATTTTCTGAAGAATGCCGTAAGCGGTATGGCTGCCTTGTTCCTTTTATGACTCCGGAGAAAGAAAAAGATTATTATCCGGGAGAAGTGAATCCGGAAGATTTACAGTTTCTGTTATGGCATTATCTTCAATGCATGGAGAAACAGGCTGGTGGCGTATTGAATCCGGAGAATCCGGCTTTTGAGGAATTGGCTAATCAAATCTATGATTATTTGTCGGAAGAGTTTCAGGTGGCTCCAGAGAATGAGCGGTTGTATGTGATGTTTTATGGGGAACCCTTTGGAGAAAACGATTATATGCGTTATCGTAGTGTACTGGAGTGGTTCCACTTCTGCAGTTATGTAGGTTTTGAAAACCGGGGTGAATATCAGAGAGTGGTAGATACGGTTGCACGAATGGGACAGAATGTCAATCCGCATATTTTGTCGTACGATGTAAAGCAGAACATTCTGTTTGAAGGACGCAAGAACTTGCTTTCCTTGACATCGGTAGAATGGCTGGCTTTGATAGGAAAGAATCATCCTGAAACAGCTTTGTGGGCCGAAGTAAAAGCTCTTCCACAGGAAATGTATCTTTATGAGGGAGAAGATGAAAAATTCCTGTTTGTAAAAGATTTATCGAAGAAAGAAGGAGAACAGCTGAGTATCCGGAAAGACTCTTTAAATATGGATTCCTTGAAAGCCCGTAAGGAAGGAGTAACCATATTAAGTTGCCGACTGGTGCAGTACGGAGGAGCCTGGTGGCAAGACGGTATGCTGGTTGTTTCCGATTTACAGGAGAAAGTGAAGGAAGAGATTGAACAGCGAATTGCCGCACGTGAAGGCATAAAGAAAACATTCGATGAATTTATGAAGGCATCCGGTGGCAAGCAGTTTGTGTTCTGCAAATCGGAAGAAGAAGTGCAGGATTTTCTTTCTCAGAAATTGGGATATAAGGAAAAAGAAGGAATGGAATTGCCGAAGATGGACGCGACACACGGATTGGTGCTGATGGTTTCTCCACATACCGGCATACATGTTCAAATGCAGTTGTGTGAATGTATCTCCTCACCGGATAATACATTCTATGATGCTGAAGCAGCCAAGAAGCAAGCTGCCATGTTTATATTGAATCCCAATGTGATACCTTACGACTTGAGTTGTGCCCTGCAGGATGCCGATATGCTTCCGGATGCTTGTCTGAACAGTGCGTTGGGTGAGGAACATGGACGGGAAACAATGAAGAGAAACGCGCGTTTCTTTACAGATTATTTCTTTGAAAAATGCAGAGAGAAGGATTGTTGATTACTCAATAATCCCTCCTCCTAATACAATATTTCCTCGATAAAATGCAGCTGCCTGCCCGCTGGCAATAGAAGCCAGCGGCTCATGCAGTTGTATATGCAGTCGCTGGTCGTCCAGTAAGGTGACAGTGCATCGGTTGGCTTGTTTCCGGTAGCGTATTTTGACAATGACATCTTCGTGTCCAAGCATTACATCGGGATTGATAAGGTTCCAGTGGGTGAGATACATTTCGTCTTTCTCCAGTGCGTGTAGATTATCGCTGATAATTATTTTATTTTCTGGAGGAATAATTTCTTTGACAAAGAGCGCTTTGTTCAGGTGAATTCCCAATCCTCTTCGCTGTCCGATGGTGTAAAACGGATAGCCTTCATGTTTCCCGATTTTCTGTCCTTGCTCGTCATAAAAGTTTCCAGGGATGATTTCTCCTTCGGGCACATGAGCTTTCAGGAAGGTACGGTAATCCATCGGGCAAAAACACACACCTAAGCTGTCACGCTTCTTGGCGGCTTTCAGAAATCCGCGTGCGGCGGCGATTTCGCGTACACGGGTTTTGGTCAGTCCGCCCATAGGGAGGCACATTCTCTCCAGAATGGATTGTGGAAGTCCCCACAAAAAGAAAGACTGGTCTTTGTCTGCGTCATTTCCGCAGGTAATGTACCAATATTCATCTATTTTTTGTTTGTTGACGTAATGTCCGGTAGCCAGATGATAGATACCTTTTTCGTCAGCTACCTGTTGCAGCAAGGGCCATTTCAGGTAGTTGTTGCAGAGTGTGCAGGGCACGGGGGTACGTCCAGCCATGTATTCCTGAATAAAATAGCGTATGATTTTTTCCTGAAACATTTCCCGTGCATCGTAAATCAAATGAGGTATGCCTAGCGTACGGCATAGGTCACGTGCATCGTCCAGGTATTCTGTATTTCCATCTTTCTCATAAAAACGAAAGGTGATGCCGGTCACTTCGTAGCCTGCATCTTGCAATAGAAGGGCGGCAACCGAACTGTCGGTGCCGCCGCTCATTCCCAATAGAACTTTGTTATTTTCTTTCATCGGGACAAAGTTACTCTTTTCTCAGTTCCGGCAATTTGATTTCTGCAATTTCTGCACTTCCATTAGTTATCAGGATACGCAGGTCACTGCCTCCTGTCTTGTTGAACCGAATGGTTTCTTCCTGATTGGGAGTAACTTCTCCGCGTTGTACCGGAAGGAATTGTCCGCCTCCGCTGGAAATCTGAATCTCGTAGCGTGCTCCGGCTTCTGCATTCTTCCAGGCTACATTGATACGGTCTACCTTGGCATTTTCTGCCAACTCGAAGGAGATGTATTCTCCTTTTTCACCTTTCCAGGTAGTGGAATAGTCTCCGTCAACCACATGGAGGATATGGCTCTTGTTTTTGCTGGCACTGATAAAGTCACGCGGGTCCGATTCTATTATTTCATTGGCGGATGCCTGTCCGTAAGCTCGGATTTCAAGTCCTTTTTTCAGTCGGATGTCTTCGGAAGAAGCTCCTATCATAATCTGGAACATACCCGGCTCTACGACCCAGTGATTGTCTTTGTTGAGTAGCTGGAAGTCACGTGGAAGTAGCTGGAAACTGACCTCTTTGGTTTCACCCGGCTCCAGGTGTACGCGTTCGAAGCCGCGCAAGTTCTTTTCATACGTGGTCACGCTGCTGATGACATCGCGTGTGTACAACTGTACCACTTCATCTCCGCTTCGTGTTCCGGTATTTTTAATTTTACAGGTCACGGTTACCGGCTCTTTGTCGGTAATGACAGGAGAGGAGAGTTGTAAGTTGCTGTATTCAAAAGTGGTATAGCTCAGTCCGTATCCGAACGGATAGAGTGGGCCGTTGATACGCGATTGATTACCCTTCACGCCAGGTGTTTGTCCGCCGTCTACTTGTGAAGCAGGCTTGGCCGGTAAGTTAAAAGGTATCTGACCTACGGTTTTAGGGAAGGTAACAGTCAGCTTGCCTCCCGGATTGTAATCTCCGAAGAGAGCTTCGGCAATAGCTGTTCCTCCTTGCGAACCAGGGTACCAGGCCTCCAGAATGGCCGGTACAAATTTATCTGCCCAGTTAATACTGAGCGGACGCAGTATGCAACAAAATTTGCCGAAAAGACGTAGGGCAACACCGCACAAAGATTGTGCGACAGATGCGTCGTCAAATTTTTCGTCAGATGAAACAAAAAGCGGAGTGAATACTTGATGTATTCACGAGCATTTTTGTGAAATATGAGAGTCTGTTTCGTATCTGACGTATGCAGATTGCGTCGTCAGATTTTTTGAGAGATGAAAGGAAAAGCGGAAGAAATCCTTTGTGGATTTCCGAGCATTTTCCTGAAATATCTCGGAAAAGATGCAAGCAAGATGTGTGCGAATAGATGCAAAACAGACTCTAAAACCTCGCCAGCTGTCCTCGGCAGAACCGCCGTAGCAAGTCCGCAGCACAGCGTGACAAGACATTTCTCTATCTTGTCCGTGATAATGAGCACAAACATCACTATAAAAATGGTGAGTGCCAGAATCTTTGCTATCATCATAGCTCTTTCCTCCGTTAAATCTTTAAGTACTACCGAGCTATTATACACTAGTAAATCCATAATGTCACGTTAGAAAAGCAAAGTTTTACCATTTATTTTCCGCATTTTGGGACAGGGGTCTGACACCGGCGTCCCAATGCTGGGACACCGGTGTCAGACCCCTGTCCCAGCCAGCCCCTGTCCCAATTAGTTTTCGTCATCCCTGTGGCTTAATTTGTAGAACATCATCGCGACATATGCTGTCACTGGAACAAGCACTGTCATCACAAGAGTGAGCTGTAACAGCTTGAAAGCTGCATCACTATGTATAAGTGCGAGCACAAGGCATGCTACATACAGTCCGGCTAATATTACGATGGCGGCTATCGCCAATACTCTTTTTTTCATATATTCTCCTTTCAAAAAAGGCACACGCGCATCATGCGGCATGTGCCATAAAAAGGGGAGGATAATTTTCTGTCATTTAAACAGAAAATCGGTAAATCTTCTTTTGTGATAATAAAAGTATTACCATAAGAAAAAGATTTATGCATTCGCTCCACAGCATTTTTTATATTTCTTTCCTGAGCCGCAAGGACATGGATCATTACGTCCAACTTTAGGCTGTGTGTTGACAACAGTTGTGGAAAGCTTCTGCTCCTTGTAGAGAGCCTTACGTGTGTCAGCGTCAAGAAGAGCATCCCACTGTGGGAGTGTATATAACCACTCTGCCTTGGCAGCTACCATGTTCTTGTAGAGTAATTCCTTGTCGAAATCCATGGAAACAACTGTGTTCTCGTCCATAGTCTCGATAGGGTTAGGTGTCTTTAAGCTGTCATTGATTCCATCGAGAACACCTACCATGGTAAGAAGTTCAAGACCGAAGCGCTCAGCAAGCTCCTTAACAGTGCCGCTTACAGGCTCCTTGGCTGCAAGAATCTGCTCATAAACACCTTTCTCAAAGTTAAAATATGTTGCCCAGAACATCTGGTATTTCTGGTCGTCCATCTCCTGCTCGTATGCAAGATTTCTCCATGTTTCAAGTAATGACATGATTATACTTCCTTTTAAAATATTATATTCTTCTGCCGGTTGCAGTAAAACAACCATAGTAAAATTATTTTATAACATAAGCAGTTCAACGTCAAGACTGAAATTTTCCGGCACTGTAGCCGATGAGTATTTCCGGAAAACGTGTCTGAAGTGCATTCAGAACCAGCTCAACAGAATCCTTTGTCTTGTGATGTACAATGTAGTGCTTTTTATCATTTGCGACAACACTGAGTGAATAGCTTATATCGTGATGAAGCAGTCTTGTGTGAAGAGTACCGAATTTATATGCCCATACAATTACATCCAGTGGGACAATATGTATATTGTGCCTGTCATAAGCGATAAAGAAGTTGTCCGTGAGAGTGATTCCCGGGGCATAGGCGTGGGAGGATTCAAATTCATCACAGGCTGTCTGATACAGCTCCACTTTGCTGCCGTATCGGGAAAGACGAAGAACAGTGCGCGAATAAAGGGGATTTATAAGTGCGACAATAATTATTATCTCATGTATGATTGCGAGCAATGTTGTAAGTGCAATAAGTGCGAGGAGAATATATTCCCTGCCCTGTGACATTCTGTATTGGTTTATCAGTACCTTGCTGCTCATCATATTGAGAGCCTGACTTGTCCAGTTGAGATTATAACTTACAAGATTGTTCAGCGTATCTATTTCCGATATATTAGAGTCGAGCTTGGCACTACACTTAAACTGTGTAAGCTGTGCCGGTGGTATTGAAGTAAATTCGTTTAAACCCAGTGCTGATGCAGATATCAGGACATAGTAACAGTTGTTGTCATACAGACAGTAGTAGTAGCATGCCTTTATTTTTGAACCATGCATACGGTTCACACCTGTATAGTGCAGGTTGGAAAGATTTGCCTTGACGTAAGGGGTACGGTTATGGTATGCGG
>ENA-OPMP01001545-OPMP01001545.1-human-gut-metagenome-genome-assembly--contig:-NODE-1545-length-9825-cov-45.825896_pt1 | contig 9825 bp, 9 predicted proteins | sample MGYA00241527_ERZ501751 | MGnify/ENA primary metagenome ERZ501751 (study PRJEB25962, sample SAMEA2042647) | human gut metagenome | biome: human gut; feature: human-associated habitat; material: faeces... | reverse complement strand
TGGCGAGAAAAGGTGCCATGAAATGGAACGTTTTCGTTAAGCCAGATGAGCAGAAATAAAGCTTGCTTTAGTTCTGCCATGGCGAGAAAAGGTGCCATGAAATGGAACGTTTTCGTTAAGCCAGATGAGCAGAAATAAAGCTTGCTTTAGTTCTGCCATGGCGAGAAAAGGTGCCATGAAATGGAAACTTTAGAAGGTTTTAACCCAAATCGGTCATTAGAGATTTGGATTAAAATCACTTCAGCATAGATGTTAATAGCCTCACTTTAGCTTGGATGTTAACCATTGCAACGTTCTGGGATCACATCAGCTTGTCGTTCTGAGATCACATCAGCTCGTTGGGCAAGGCAAAAAGGAGGTACAAGGGGATGTTGACCATGCCCTCTGCCTCGTTCTTTGAATAAGGCAACAAGCTTGTGCGCAAAGACAACTTAGGCGAATATTTCTGCCTGTAAACCTTCAGACTCTTGGCATTCATCGTAACCCCAGCCTTACATTCTAAAGGATACACTTCGCTTCCGTCAGACAGAAGGAAATCTATTTCGGCAGAGGATGAAGAAGTCCAATAAAAATTTGTTTGCAGACGCTTAAAGAGTTGCAGTTCTTGACAAACATACTGCTCTGTCAACGCACCTTTAAACTCTTCAAAAATTCTGCTGCCCTCAAGAATCACTTTCGGCGAAACGCCGCTCATAGACCTGAGCAACCCAACATCCAAAAGAAAAACCTTGAAGCTCTTCAAGTTGGCATAAGCCTTTAAGGGCACGTCGGGCTTTGAGACATTATAAGTGCGGATAATCTCACCCGCATCAGTAAGCCATATCAAAGAATCTTCATATTCTCTTGCCCGTGCACCTTCGCGCACAAGACCATAAATGAACTTCTTGTTTTCCTTGGCAAGTTGCGACGGTATGCAATCCCAGACATATCTTATTTTCTCAACCATTTGTCTTGGGGCATGTTTTGAGAAATCATTGACATACGCAGCAACCAGCTGTTTCTGCACATCGTCCACTTCCAGATAGTCGTGTGTCTCCAACCATTTCAGAACAGCCGAAGGCATTCCTCCAATAACGAAATATCTCTTAAGATAATCTGTTAGCTTGTCAGCGAAAACCGTCAGGTCACGATGCCCATCGTTCAAGACATAATTGACCAGCATCTCCTCTCCATTGGCAAGCAAGAACTCGCGAAAAGAAAGAGGATACAAATCTAAAAATTCAACCTTTCCAACGGGAAAAGACGTACCTTCATGCAACGCCACACCCAACAACGACCCTGCACAACAGATGGCATATTCGGGAGCTTCTTCAGCAAAATATTTTAATGATGTCAAAGCGCGAGGCACCTCTTGCACCTCGTCAAAGATGACCAACGTGCTGTTTGGTCTGATGCGTTGTCCCGAAAAGACAGACAGCTGTTCAATGATGCATTGGGGCGATAACGTGCCGTCAAATATCGCCCCAAGCACATCCTTTTGTTCAAAGTTTACATAACAGACGTTCTCAAAACACCGCTTGCCAAAATCTTTCAACAGCCATGTCTTGCCCACTTGCCTTGCTCCACGAAGGATGAGGGGCTTGCGGTCAGATTTCTCTTTCCATTTAAGCAGTTCTTCAATCAGTATTCGCTCCATAACAAATATTTTTCACAAAGTTACTGATTATTAATGTAATAGCCAACAGCTATCACATTTTTGGCACGACTTTTAAGCATTTTTATCACATTTTCGGCACGACTTTTTGTCACTGTCATCACATTTTCTGGACGACTTTTGGGCAAACCGTCACATTCTCGGCACGAGTTTCAGTAGACGGTGATGGTCTGTGTGGCCTCTGGCAGACCGTCGGCGGTCACGCTGAGCGTGGCAGAACCGTGGGCGGTACCCTCAACCACAACCACCAGAGCGCCACTGAAGAGCGGCATAGAGGTGGAGCAGAACGGCACGAGAGAGGTGGCGTCGCCGTTGCAGGCGCCACGCAGCTTTCCGGCACCCGTGACCTTAAACGTCATGTTGTTTGAGGCTGCAGGACAGGGGTTGCCGTCCTTGTCGACGAGCGACACGGTAACAAACGACAGATCCTCACCCTTTGACGCTATGGTGGCGCGGTCAGCCTTCAACACTATGCGTGCCGGCTGAGCGGCTGTGCGTATGGTCTCAGTGGCGGCAGCACGACCGTCATAGTCGTAAGCCACAACCTTTATCTCGCCCGGCTCATAGACCACGTCGTTCCAACGCAGACGGTAGCGGTCGAGACGTGTGGCGGGGTTCTTCACCTTCCTGCCCTGGCTCTTGCCGTTTACGAACAGTTCGGCAGAAGGGTAAGAGGTGTAACAGTAGACAGGCGTGACCTCACCTTCGCGCCCCGGCCATGTCCAGTGGGGCAGCACATGAAGAGTGGGAGCGTCCGTGCGCCAGTGGGAGCGGTAGAGCCAGAAGCGGTCCTTAGGCAGACCGGCGAGGTCGCAGATACCGAAATAGCTTGATCGGCTGGGCCAATACTCGTCATAGGGTGTCGGCTCACCGAGATAGTCGTAGCCCGTCCACACAAACTCGCCGATGGTGTAGTCGCGGTCGTCCTGCATGCGCCAGTCGTCGTCGGGCAGGTTGCTCCATGAGCAATACTCCACATCGTAGCCCGAGCACTGTCCGTCGCTGTAGGTCTTGGTGTTGCTCACCTCCACAGGAAACTTGTACACGCCGCGTGAGCTGACGGTCGAAGCAGTCTCCGACCCCAAGAGGAAGCCCTTGGGCAGCTGGCGTATGTTATTGTCGTAAAGATGAACACGATAGTTGAAGCCCGGCACGTCCATGACCTGTGCGAAGCCCGACTTAAGAGCATCTTCCGCGCGGTCCATGCCTTGTGTCACGGGGCGCGTGGGGTCGAGTTGGTGGCAGAGGTCTTGCAGATGGGCAGCAATGTCGCGGCCCTCGGTGCTCCACTGCTCAGGAATCTCGTTGCCTATGCTCCACATCACGATAGACGGGTGGTTGCGGTGGTTGAGCACCAGGTTGGTTATGTCGCGGTCAGCCCATTGCTTAAAGTCCTTGGCATAGCCGTTCTTACATTTTGGATAGATCCACATGTCGAAGCTCTCGGCCATGACCATCATGCCCATCGAGTCGCACACCTCCATCTGCCATGTTGACGGCATGTTGTGGGCCGTGCGAATGGCGTCGCAGCCCATGTCCTTCATCGTGCGGATCTGGCGGATGAGCGCTGCCTTGTTGACAGCGGCACCCAAGGGTCCGAGATCATGGTGCAGGCACACGCCCTTGATCTTGCGCGACACGCCGTTGAGCTGGAAGCCGTCATATTGTGCCACACGCACGGTGCGTATGCCCACCTTCTGACGCGTCTCGTCGATGACCTTCTTGTTGCGGTAGAGACGTGTCACGAGCGTGTAGAGATACGGATGCTCGGGCGACCACAGCTGCGCGTCATTGACATTGAGGCGGAACACAGCGTTGCCCTCGGCATTGAAGTCGCCATAACGCTTCTGTGCCACCACCTTGCCGTCGGCACCAAGGAGCAGTGTCTCCACGGCGAGCGTCTTGTCCACACACTCAACGTTGCTACACACGCTCACCACGGCCTTGTCGTCGCCAATGCTCTCTGTGCGGAACCAGCAGCCCCACGGGTTGAGATGGGCCTCATCGGCGGTGGTGACGAGCGCCACAGGGCGATACAGGCCGCCACCCGGATACCATCGCGAGCTCTCCTCGCGGTTGTTCAGGCTCACGCTGATCTCGTTTTTTCCTTTCTTGAGATAAGGGCGGGCGTCGACACGGAAGGCGTTATAGCCATAGACCCAATGACCAGCCAGCTTGCCGTTGATGTAGACATGCGGGTCGGCCATGGCGCCGTCAAACTCGAGCACGGCAGTCTTTGGCACGCTCCTCAGGTTGACCGTGGTCTTATAGAAGCCGCGGCCGATCCATGGCAGGGCGCCTGAGCGTCCCGACTTTTCCGTTTTCTCTGTCTCGCCGTTCTGCTCTATCGCCACAAACTGAAGGTCGTGCTTCTTGTCGAACGGTCCGTTGATGGCCCAGTCGTGGGGAATGGTCACCGCGTTGTAGCTTATGCTGTCGCGCGAGAACTGCCAGTTTTTAAGGTTCATGCTCTGTCGTGGCTGCGCCGTAGCGGCGAGGGGAAGAGCAAGAAGTAGGAGGCTCGTGAGCCTGTTGTATATTGTTGATGTTTTCATTTTTTCAATCATAAAACCATGCGTATAAAATGCGCAAAGCTCTTTGTTAAACATTCATGCAAGCTGCATATTCTTAGGCGCTTCGCGCAGGGTTAAACATTAATGTCCATTAATTAAACGTTAATTAAGTAGGTGTTCAAAATTAATTTAAATGATTCTATGCTCTATTTTGGTCTGTATGTTCAGCTCCGAAGAGGGAGTGTAGCGGGCTACACGACCGATGAGAGCTGGGCATACGGGCCAAAAGAGGGCGTAGAGGCATTTGAAAGCATAACCTTTTTTATAAGATTCATATATGCGATTAATTTTGAACACCTACTTAAACATCAATTTTGCGCGCGAAGCGCGTATTAATGATAATTAATGAATCATTAATGGAAATTAATGTTTACAAAGCATGAGCGCGAAGCGCAATGCAAATATTAATCTTTACGAAGTTTCAGAAAATCATTTAAACGCATTCATCGCCGCTGTGGGTTTGCCGCTTTTGTCGAAAGCGCCGAGCGAATAGCTTTTCCAACCGTTGTAAGCCTCCGGCTCCCAGTAGAACACGCCAAGACATTGCTTGATGTTCTTGCAGCCGTCGACCATCTTCTTTGTCACGGCAGCAGCGTTGTTCGAGTCCCACGGCATGCCTATCTCGCAGAGCATCACCTTCTTGCCATAGGTTATAGCGAGGGTGCTCATGTTAGCCAGGCAGTTGTCGGTGTCGTTCTTCCATGTCGAGTCAGTGGGATAGAGCGAAAGACCTATCACGTCCCATTTGGCGCCGTTCTTCTTCAGACCGTCAAACATCCATGTGAGGTGCGTAAGCTCCTGTCCGCGGTCTATGTGCACGATGCAGAGCGCGTCAGGATAGACGCTTTTTGCAGCATCATATCCGGCATTGTTCAGGCTCACATAATTGGCAAAATCGTTGCCCTTGGCCTCGCCCATGGGCCACAGCATGCCCGATGTTGTCTCGTTGCCGATCTGCACCCACTGCACGCCGATGCCCTTGTCCTTAAGCGCCTGAAGCACCTCCTTGGTGTGGTCAGCCACGGCTGTCTTCATCTTTGCGAGGTTATAGTTTTTCCATGCGTTGGGAATGTTCTGCTTACCGGGGTCAGCCCATGAGTCAGAATAATGGAAGTCGATCATCAGCTCCAGGCCCAGAGCCTTTGCACGCAGCGCCTTTGCCACCACGTCGGCCTTGTTGCAATAGCCATCGGTGGGGTTCACCCACACTCGCAGACGTATTGCGTTCATGCCCAACTCCTTCATCAGCTCGAAGCAGTCGGTCTGCTTGCCGTTGGCGTTATAAAATTTCATTCCCGATTTCTCCATCTCCGTCACCCAACTGATGTCGGCACCTTTGGCAAAGGTCACGGTCTCTGTAGGCTTCTGGTTGTCACCGTCATCTCCCTTTGACGCTCCGCCGCCGTTGTCGTCGCCGCCACAAGCGGTGAGCGAGAAGATGCTGCATGCTGCCAGCATCATCATTTTGATTAAAGATTTTTTCATATAGTTGATTGGTTTTTGATTTATTTAGTTGAGATATTTCTCCGTTCTGTTCAGATAGAGCAATACATGTTTGGCAAAAATACAAATAAAAAATGGAAACGACACTCTTGTGGAAGAAAAAAAAACATGAAATGTTACATTTGAGAAAATATCATTAACAGAATATCTTAGGTATCAATAAGTTTTTGTATTTTTGCAAGAAATAAGCTTTATATGAAAACTACAAAAGAATACATATCGCAAATTGCTGCGCATGCGGAAGAGCTAAGGCAAACTTTCGGAATAAAATCGCTGCGCATATTTGGATCCGTTTCCCGAAATGAACAAAAAGAAGGAAGCGACCTTGACGTGTGTGTTGAGATGGAACCTAAGGCTTATCTGGTTGTACGTCTGAAACGTTTCCTTGAAAATCTTCTCCAATGCTCTGTTGATGTGATAAGGTTACACAAACACATCAACCCATATCTTCTTGAAGAAATAAACAAAGACAGCATCTATGTTATCAAATAGAATTAAAGGGTTGTTTTTGCAAATTGAGAACGCAATACAACAATTAAAGGATTGGAATGCCAACATCCTTTCTTCAGACGATTATTATAGTTCACCTGAAGGCATGAAAAATCTTGCCGCCAGCTGCATGCTTATAGAAGCGATAGGAGAAGGCGTTAAACAAATAGACAAATTTACCGATTCCAAGCTTTTAATAGAACGCCCTGAAATACCATGGAAAGATGTTATAGGCATAAGGAACCACATCGCACATGGCTATTTTGACATTGATGGCGACATTGTTTTTGACGTTGTGAAAAACAATTTGGATTCGTTACAGGAAGCAATAGAATATTTCCTAAAACAATAATCTCTTATTATAGCCCCTCAACGGTTATATCAAAAGAATCTTTCACTCCCCTTTCACCGCTCTTCTCGCAGCTTCAATGATCGAGTCGAGTCCGCGCTTGGCGTCAGCATCGGAGAGAGCAGCGGGAAGAGAGGGAGCTATGCCGTTCTCCACACTTTGTTTCTCGGCATCATACATGGGGCAGGCGGAGAAGCGGACGCTCCACCCTATGGGCAGCTCGCTGGAGAACGGCATGCCTGCGCCACCACCCGTACTGTCGCCCACGACCACAACGCCAGGGCAACATTTCATATATTTCACAAACTCGTTTGCCGCGCTGTAGACCGACCTGTTCGTGAGCACAGCCACACGCTTCTGCCAACGCATGCCGTTGGAAGGCTTGAGATATTGTGCCTCAAGGTCAGAGAAATCGTCATGGCCCCGTCCTGTCTTGTGACGCATGTAGCCCACAAGACGCTTCTCGTTGGTGAACCGCGCAGCCAACTGCTCCGCTGAGGTCACGAGCCCACCCGAGTTGTCGCGAACATCTATTATAAGTGCGCGGCAAGGGGCGAGATACAGCATCACCTCATCGAGGTTGCCCTCGCCAAAACCGTTGGCAAACGAGGCACAGCGCATGTAGCCGATGTTGTCGTCGAGAATGCGATATTTCAGCGAGGCAGCGATGCGATAATCGGTCCCGAGATACCTGCGCAACAACGTGTCGCTCACGTTGGCAGGATAGTCTTCATACCACGACCAGTTGCGCGCCACATCCCACGCCGAATACATGTTGACATGTCCGTCGCGCAGCTCACCCAACATGTTGCCCAGCACCTCAAAGAGCTGGTCCTCCGTCATGAGGTCATTAACCTGTGCGGCATAACGCACGTGCACCTCGTTCCAGTCGACACCCAAGGTCTGCTGCTTCTCCGCAAAGAAGCAATAATGTTCATCCATCATCTTCCACAGCGCCTCGAAGTTGCCACGCGCCGTGTTCGAATATTCGTCCTCGTCAACACACGAGGTGAGCGACAACGCGGTTAGCGACATGAGCAACAGCGCTGACGTGAGACGACAGAAGAGAGGTCGTAAGATGTTTCTGAATGATGGATTGGTCATAAAAAAATAATGATGGATTGGTCATGAAACTGATGACGGACAGGTCATCAACGAGAAGTTGGAAACGGTTACGGCTGCATGCGGCAGATGGTAAAGCGCCGCACCATGCCAAGAACAAACATGTGGTTATAGGTGTGCTGCTTGAGGTTGTTGACCTCTGCCTGGCGCACATCGCCCATATAGCCCAAGCGCAAAGCCGTGCGGCCAAGGGTGATGTCGAGAGCGAGGAGCTGGCGCAGCGAAGGAGCGCAACCGACGGTTGTGGGCACCACGTTGTGGTCGTAGTTGCCGCGGGAGAAAATCTCATAATACGACTGCCCGTAGTTGGGCGAGAACATCACGCCCGCGAGCGGCACCGCCACCTCATAGACAGCCTTGCACGCCGTGCGGCCAACAGCAAAGCGCCACGCCGCCGATGCCGACGGCGTGAGGTCTACCGACAGACGCGCCTGTGCTGGGTTGTTGCCGTTGCGCGTGTTGTAAAGGAAGCCGATGTTAAGGTCGGCAAGAGCACCCGCCTTGAGCTCAAGACGGTTGTCGAGGAGCATCCAATGGCGGTGCATGCCATAACTGAAGCGGAAGAGTCCGGCCATGTCTTTGGCGTTGTCGGCGCGGTTGCGGCCAAACGCCAGTTCGCCATAATAGACCAACTGCTGCGACCACTGCCGTCCCTCCTTTCGTCGTTCCGTCTGCGACTCATAGGCAACCGCCGTGCCACGATATTTCTCTGGCGAGAGATAGGTATCGAGGATGTTGGTTGAGCCCACGGCCATCATCTGCGCGTTGGTCACGATGCGACGGCCCGATGACGAGCGGTCGTCCGACGAAGAACAATCGCCCGATGACGAGCAGCTACCCGATGACGAGCAGCTCTCTGTCGGCACCTGCTGAGCAAAAGAAGCAAGAGCCGACACCAGGCACAAAAGCAACAGCCATTCTCTGAATCTGTTCATCCTTAATTCCGCAACACTATAATTTAACTTTATTTATAAGTTCCTGAGCAACAAAAAGTTGCCCAGGATTTTGCCATGTCAGAATTTTCACTTATCTTAGTGTTGCAAAAAGAAAACAAGCAAAACTCTAATATGACATGGCAAAAATACAAATTAAATCTGAGAAACTCACACCTTTTGGAGGAATTTTTTCAATCATGGAGAAATTTGACTCCATGCTTTCACCCGTTATCGACTCAACACTGGGTCAGAGATGCAGCAGTATCTTCGGATATCAGTTCAGCGAGATAGTCCGTTCGCTGATGAGCGTTTATTTCTGTGGCGGCTCATGCGTGGAAGATGTAACGTCACAACTGATGCGCCATCTCTCGTATCATCCTACCCTTCGTACATGCAGCTCTGATACCATCCTCAGAGCCATCAAGGAACTGACACAGGAAAACATCTCCTATACTTCCGACCAAGGCAAGACCTATGATTTCAATACTGCAGACAAACTCAACACATTGCTTATAAACGCTTTGGTTTCTACAGGCGAGTTGAAGGAAATTGAGGAATACGATGTTGACTTTGACCATCAGTTCCTTGAAACGGAGAAGTATGATGCAAAACCGACCTACAAAAAGTTCCTCGGCTACAGGCCTGGCGTATATGTTATCGGTGACAAGATAGTCTATATCGAGAACAGCGATGGTAACACGAATGTGCGTTTTCATCAGGCAGACACCCATAAGAGATTCTTCGCTCTTCTGGAATCCCAGAACATCCGTGTAAATCGCTTCAGGGCAGACTGCGGTTCCTGCTCGAAGGAAATCGTCAGTGAGATAGAGAAGCATTGCAAACATTTCTACATCCGTGCCAACCGATGCAGTTCGCTCTACAATGACATCTTTGCTCTGAGAGGATGGAAGACGGAGGAGATTAACGGCATCCAGTTCGAACTCAATTCCATTCTCGTTGAGAAATGGGAAGGCAAGTGCTATCGTCTTGTCATCCAGAGACAAAGACGCAACAGTGGCGACCTTGACCTGTGGGAAGGCGAATACACTTACCGTTGTATTCTGACCAACGATTACAAGTCATCGACAAGGGACATTGTTGAATTCTACAATCTGCGTGGCGGCAAGGAACGTATCTTTGACGACATGAACAACGGATTCGGTTGGAGCAGGCTCCCCAAGTCATTCATGGCGGAGAATA
>ENA-OPMP01001543-OPMP01001543.1-human-gut-metagenome-genome-assembly--contig:-NODE-1543-length-9840-cov-2.960347_pt1 | contig 9840 bp, 9 predicted proteins | sample MGYA00241527_ERZ501751 | MGnify/ENA primary metagenome ERZ501751 (study PRJEB25962, sample SAMEA2042647) | human gut metagenome | biome: human gut; feature: human-associated habitat; material: faeces... | reverse complement strand
TGTGTTCAAAAAATAAAAAAATATGAATGTGATTCTGAACAGTTACGAAACTATCAGCAATAGTTCTGCATGATATACTGCACTTCTGTCCTGCCCTTATAAGTATTCTGGCCGACCTGATATACCACAGAAAGAGGAAAACTACCTCTTCCGGCATAAAGTGCTTCTTCACTTCCGATACCATATTTTTCATTTAAGAAAGCTCCCAGCCTCTCCAGATCCCCGAAAAATACCACCGTCTGTATTGCACCTTCCGGTGTCTTCACCCGGAATCTGGCACAGGTCTTATTGGCACCCATTTTAAATCCCGCCTGGAAGATCAGATCCTTTTGTGCAAAAAGGGGCTTCGGATTCCCGGTTCCGAAAGGTTCTAATAACGCCAGTTCTCCTGCCAGGGCTTCGTCCGCATATCCCATGGGCATTGCCACATCAATATGTACTCTGGGAATAAAATCATCTTCTGTCAACGTACAGTTTTTATTGAGAGCAATCCGCAGAGGTTCAATATCCTCCTCCCGCATGGACAGACCTGCTGCCAGTTTATGTCCACCGTACTTGGTAAAAAAATGTTTCACCTGCGTCATGGCATCATACATATGGTAAGCTTCGATAGAACGGCCGGATCCCTTCACACCGTCCTCTCCTTTGGTCAGGATAAATACCGGATGATGATATTTTTCCCTGACTTTCCCGGCAATGATTCCGGCAATGCTCTCATGGACCTCCGGCAGATAGATCACCATGACCTTATCTTCTGTCATATGATGTTCCAAAATATACTCATCCGCTCTTTGAATCCCTTGCACCGTCAGGTTCTTGCGGCTTTCATTTAAGTCTTTCAGTTCTCTCGCCGCTGTCATAGCATCTGCTCTGGTAAAGCTCTGCAAAAGCTCCAGCGCCCTTTTCGCAGTATCCAGTCTGGCCGTAGCATTCAGGCAAGGGCCCAGTACAAACCCCAGGTGATATGCACTCAGCCGGTCCGGAGCGATTTCATTGACTTCCATCAACGCTTTCAGTCCTTCGTTATATCCCTTTTGGATCCGTTTCAGTCCTTCTTTGACCAGAATACGGTTCTCATCCTTTAACTCCATAACATCGCATACCGTGGAAAGTGCCGCGAATTCCAACAGTTCATCCTGAATATTTATAAGACCCGGATTTCCGGTCTTCTCCGTGATTGCCTGGATCACCTTCAGTGCCACAACGCCGCCGCAGATGCCGGGAAAGGGGTAGGTGTCGTCCGACCTCTTAGGATCCACCACTGCCAGTGCCGGGGGCAGCTGTTCCTTACGCTCTCCGTTTTCTTCTATGTAAGGGATCTCATGATGGTCTGTCACAACCACACGCATGCCCAGGGAATTTGCCAGCTCGATCTGTGGTGCCGCGGCAATTCCGTTATCACAGGTGACGATCATGCCGACGCCTTCCCGCTTCGCCTCTTCGATCAGATGTTCATTCAGTCCATATCCGTCATGGATTCTGTGGGGAATCGCCGTATCCACCTGTGCGCCAAGCATCTGAAACCCTTTGGTCAGGATATAAGACGAGCAGATTCCGTCCACATCATAATCCCCGATGACCCGGATATGCAGACCTTCCTTTACCGCTTTCAGAATCTCCTCCACTGCCCTGTCCATATCTTTTAGCAGCCAGGGAGAGTAGCAGTCCTCCAGTTTTCCATAGAGAAACTTCCGAATCTGGCTCTCTTCCGTCAGATCCCGGTTTCTAAGGATCCTCGCTGTCACCGGACTGATATGAAATTCCTTCGCCCATTTATCAAAATCTGCCTTCTTTGCAGCCACATACCATTTTTCCATGCAGGTTCCCACTTTCGTAATTGTTTTTCCCTGAGACTCACTCCTTAGGTATTATAGCATAAAAAAGGCTTGTGCATCTCCTTTTTTATGTATCAGGTAGATTCCCGGATGATCAACGTTGGGAATGTGATATGGGACTGCACATAGAGATTCGGTCTTTTAATCTTCTGCAAAATATATTTCCCGGCCTGCGCCCCCATATCGTAGACATCGATGTTCACGACAGAGAGCATGGGCTTCAGGATCTGAGAAAACGGGAAGTCGTCAAAAGTAATCACCTTCATTTCCTCCGGAATCAGGATTCCCCTGTCATGAAGGGCATTCACACAGCCGTAGGCGATATAGTTGTCCGCACACACTAACGCATCCGGACGTCTTCTGTTCTCCAGGATCTGCATGGTCATCCGGTAACCGCTGTCACAGACGGATTCTCCTTTTTTCACATATTCTCTGGGCAGTAACACATCATGCTCTTTAAGTACTGTCAGGACTCCGTCCAGACGTCTCGCTGAGATCTGGTCCTCCGGCTTGCCTCCGATAAAAGCCACGGACTGACATCCACGCTCCAGCAGATGCTTCGCCGCCAGTTCTCCCGCCAGTCGGTTATCGATATCGAGCCAGCAGAAATGGCTGTTAAAATTCGGATTACCGATCACAATATGCGGGATCTCATGGGTAAACAGCAGTTCATCCAGTGCCTGGGAGATCACTGACGCATGGATCACAAACCCATCTGCCTGCTTGGTATCCGCTGCATTCCGGATAAATTCCGCACAGTCTCCCGCTGCTATATTCCTGACTACAAGCGTATAGTCCTTCTGTGCCAGCACTTCCTCCAACCCACACAAGATCTCAAACATCTGTGGATTGGCAAACCCGGTTCCTTTTCCCAGCTCTGCCACAAATATAATGGTTCGTGCAGACTGCCTGGCGAAATTTTTCGCCCGCAGATTCGGATGATAATCCAGCTCCTCCATAGCTTTTCGTACTTTATCTGCCGTCTCCTGCGAGATCGAATAAGAGCCGTTCATCACTTTCGATACGGTTGCCGTAGAAGTTCCCGCCAGTTTTGCCACATCCTTAATGGTTGCTCCCATCGTTCACCCTCCTCGTGCGATTTTCTCTGAGAATATTTTAATCTCTTGCCCGGATCAGTGCAAATCCTTTTGCTGCCAACTGTCCTTCCTTAAGACCTTCCTGCCAGAGAATCTCTCCGCCCAGCAATTCTTCAGGAAGGGGGACGTTTTCCTCTTCCATATTCAGAAAAATACGGATACTTTCTATACTGCCATCTTCTTCCTCCAGATATCTTTCATAGCCATACACTCTGCTGTCCGGTTCCGCCAACAGGGTGCGGTACTCTCCTCTCCGCAGGACAGCCTCCTTTTTGCGCAGGGTAATTGCCTTCTGATATAGCAAAAACAAAGGACTGCTCTCATCCAGTGTATCCCAGGGCATGGGTTGTCTGTATTCCTCCTCCAGGATACCGGTCAGTCCCACCTCATCCCCATAGAATACAGAGGGCATTCCGGGGAAAGTCATCTGAAAGATCACCGCCAGGCGAAAGCTTTCTTCATCCCGGCACAGCGAACGGAACCGGCTGACATCATGGCTGTCCAAAAGGTTTAGCTGTGCATAGACTGTCTGCTTACGGTAGCGCATACGCATATCCGTCATGCGACTGTCAAATTCCCCCGCATCTGCCGTCTGCTCCCCGAAAAATCTCCTGCAGTGCTTACGGAAATCATAATTCATCGTAGAATCAAACATGGTTCCATCCAGCCAGTGTGCCGCACTCTCCCATACTTCTCCGATGAGAATAGCATCGGGATCCACACTTTTTACACTCTCTCTGAATTTTCTCCAGAAGCCGTCATTGATCTCACTTGCCACATCCAGCCGCCACCCATCGATATGGAATTTTTCCACCCAGTAGCGCCCCACTTTGCAGAAATATTCTGCGGCCTCCGGATTTGCCAGATTTAGTTTCGGCATCATCCGTTCATATCCAAAACATTCATATCCCGGATATTCCTCCGGATCCTCCGGCCGCACCACCGGATAGGTAAGTCCGTAGAACCAGTCTCTGTAAGCTGACTGCTCTCCTTTTTTCACCACATCATCAAAGGCGAAAAAATACCAGCCGCAATGGTTGAACACACCGTCAATGACAATGTGCATTCCTCTGTTGTGAATATCCTGCACCAATTCCCGGAACTCTTCGTCCGTTCCCATATTGGGGGACACATGAAAATAGTCTAGCAGGTCGTATTTATGATACTCTCCCGCCGTGAATACCGGGTTCAGGTAGATACAGTTGAATCCCAGATTCTGAATATAATCCAGATTCTCCCGGATCCCCTGTATGGTTCCGCCCAGACGGCTTTTCAACCGGATGCCGTTCTGCCATTCCATCTCTTTTCCCTGTCCTACGATCTCGCGGTGTCCGCTGGCAAAGCTGTCCGGGAAAATATTGTAAACGATTGCCTCCCGGAACCACTTCGGTTCCTCACAAATCTCTTCTCTGCGGATAAACGGATACTGGTAAAATTCGCTTCTCTCTACCGGAAGATATTTTGCGCAGATATCTGCATAATAGAACCTCGTCTCTTCCGGGTCTTTCAATTCAAAATAGTAACATACCCTGTCATACGGAGTCTCAAAAGTTGCATCATAATAGTCAAAATGCATATCCGACAGTATCTTCTTCATGTACACTGCCGTAAACACAATAGGATCACCGGGTTGTACGCGGTCTCCGTACCACAGAACACAATCTGTCAGATTATCCTTCGCCACCCGGATACGAATTGTAAGATTCATCTCACTGTTCGCAAATGCATACTGCGACAGCGGTATATGTAAAATTGCTTCTTGTAAAATCATAAGTTCCTCCTGCTTTTAACCTTTGACACCTCCCGAAGACAGTCCCGATACCATGTATTTCTGCACCAGGAAAAACAAAATCAATACAGGAAGTGTTGTCAGAATTGCCGCTGCCGAAAAAAGCGGCCAGTTACGCGTATAGTCCGTAGCCTGCAGAGAATACAGCGCTACCGCCAGTGTATTTTTCTCCGCGCCTGACAAAAAGACTGTGCTGAAAATATATTCATTCCACACATAGATCACCACCAGAACAGAAGAGATGATGATGCTTGGCCTTGCCAGCGGCATGACGATCTTCGTGATCAATTGTCTGTCATTCACACCATCAATTCTCGCTGCATCCTCGATAGCCTCAGGAATACTGTCAAAATATCCCTTCATATTCCAGAAAACAAAAATCGCCATACTTCCCGCATAGATAAATACCAATCCCATATAAGAATTCAACAGATTCAGAGTCTTGATAATCCGATAAATTGCAAACATGGAGAGAATTGCCGGGAACGCATTTAACACCAGTAAAATATATAAAGTCCTCTTTCGTCCGGCAAACCGCATTCTGGAAAATACATACGCAGCCGGCACAGCCACCAGCATAGTTAGCAGAACGGTCAGTGCGCTTAGCAGAAGACTGTTCACAAACCATCTCCCAAAAGGTCTCTCCGTCAGGATCGTAATATAGTTATCCATAGTGATTGTCTTCGGCAAAATATGAAATTCTGTGGAAATAATACTGTTACTCCCACTGATAGATATACTGAATGCATACAGGATAGGAATCAGTGTCAGGAAAGAAAGTAAAATGAATCCTATATTCAGCAATATCAGCTTTACTTTTTCTTTAATTTTTTTCCCTGTCATATTCCCCTCACTGTTCCGAGATTGAAAACTCTCTTCGGTTCATGGTCTTGTAAAGCACCAGTATAATCACAAATACAATAAACGCCACAGCGGATGAATATCCATAGTTGCTGGTAATAAACGCTTTTTCATATACATAGGTGATTACCGTATTAATATCTGCACCAGTCTTCGAACCGGTCTGCATCGTCATCAGATACACAATGTCAAACTGCTTAAACGCCGTGAATGTAGCCATAATGATCACCGGCATCAGAATGGGAAGAATCTGTGGAATGGTCACATAGAAATGTTTTTTCCAAAATCCCGCACCATCTAATTCCGCACTTTCATAGATATTCCGGTCAATACTCTGCATGGCACCGTCCATCATCGTGAACATATACGGAACTCCCAGCCACAGGTTCACCACCAGACAACTGATAAATGCCATACCGTTTGTGGACAGAAAATTTACCGGTTTGCCTCCAATCTGTTTCAGTATCTGATTAAACAGTCCGAATTCCGTATTAAAGATTCCCATGCGCCATAACAGAATTGATACATATGCCGGCATCGCCCAGGGCACGATCAGCAGAGTCTTGTAGACCCTTCTCAGTTTTAATCCCTTCGCATTCAGCCCAACGGCAATGAAAAAGCCAAAGATCAACTGTAATGCCATACTGGATACAGTCCATAATAGAGTCCGTAAAAAAGCAGGAAGAAATCCAGAATCAAAAGCCAGCAATGCCTTTTTATAATTGTCCAGTCCAACACAATGATAATCCTTCCAATGATAAATACTCATATTGGTAAAGGATATTTCTACGGTATACAATAAGGGCACGACAATCATCAACCCTACAATGATCAGAAACGGCATACTGTAGAACCATGCTTTCTTCTTTCCTCGTTTCATCCTGCTTTCACTCCTTACCTGTCATTACATCTGCAAATTACTGCATTGCAGAAATCTGTTCCAAAGCTTCCTTCTGATGTGCATCGCATGCCGTCTGCACATCCTCTCCACGCTTATTCACTGCTGCCAGCAGGTCATCTGTCACTGACCACATCACATCCATTTCCGGAATGTTGGGCATAGGTACTACATTGTTTGCCATAGTCTTCAGTGCCATGATCATTTGGTCCTCTGACACAGATGCATCTTCATAAACTTTACTGTTGGCAGGTGCACAGCTTGCGGCATTTGCCAGTGCCACACCGGTCTCCTTGGATCCAAGTACCTTCAACACTTCTGCCAACGCCTCCTTTTTCGTCTCTGCTGCATGCTTCAGTACATGAACGCCCTGTACTCCGGAAAAAGGTGTCAGAGATGTGCCGTTCGGCAGGACCGGCATCGGCGCAATTCCCAAGTCAATACCGGCTTCTTTGATACCCGGTACCAGCCAGGGACCTCCGATAGTACTTGCTGCTTTTCCTTCCGTAAACAGAGTTGTCACGGTATTGTACTCACCATCTGCCGGCATATATGACACAAACTGCTTATGATATTCCATAGCTTCTACCGTCTGGGGCAGATTCAATCCCGGCTCTCTGTTCTCATTGATCAGATAACCGCCAAAGCCCTGGATCCAGGCTGCTGCATTATAGGAAGTGGAATGCTGCTCGACAAATACATACTGATCTGCCGTGGTCTCATTCTTCATAAGTTCCAACAGTTCATCCGTGGTCGCCGGTGCAGTCTCCATCAGATCCTTATTGTACAGAAACAGCAATGCTTCATAGTACAACGGTAATTGATATTTGTCTCCCTGATACTCCCCGGCGCTTAACGTCATAGGAAGGAAATCCGCCAGATCATCCTCCGTCAACACATCGGTAATCGGAGACAGGATTCCCATCTGTGCAAAGGTACCTACTTTATCATGTGCCCACATAAACATATCCGGCGCACTTTCCTGATCGTCACCCACTAATTTTAAGGCATCCGACATATTTTCTTTTCTTTCAAAAGTGACTACAATCTCCGGTGCCAGTGCATCGACCTGCTTCTGTAACGTATCGGCAATAGTGGCATCCGCACAATGCCATACGGTAATATTCACCGGCTCTGTCGTCTGCGTATTCTGATTTTCCGTTGTCGTGGTTACATTACTTTCTGTATTTACGGTTGCCTCTGATCCGCATCCGCTTAACATGGATACTACTAAAAGTGAACTTAGCAACATTGCAATTTTTTTCTTCATAGCTTCCTCCTTTTGATAAAACGTTTTTCTACTTTTATAAAACACAGCGCTATGTTTAAAAAGTATTGAATCTTCTTTGCGAATTCGATATACTAAAAATAGCAGACCGCCTGCGAAATAGCAACGAAACAGCCCATAAAAAATGCACAATTTACGCAAACGTTTTACCAATGGAGGATCTCAGATGGTAGCAACAATCAAGGATGTAGCCAAAAAAGCCAATGTATCTATTTCCACAGTCAGCCGAGTACTGAGCAATCAGATGCATGTCTCTTCTTCCACTTATAAGCGAATCCAGGATGCCGTAGCCGAATTGAATTACATTCCCAATTCTTCCGCAGTATCCCTGGTTAAAAAAAGCAGCACAACTGTCCTCTATGCTGACAGTTTTTACAAGGGACGCCCCTACGAGAATCCCCATATGTTCGACATTATCTCCGGTTCGTCCCATGAATTACGCAAAAAAGGATATTTTCTCGGCTTATTGGATCTGGATCGTTCCAAAGAAAAAGCTGAAGAGCAGATCATCAATGCCATACAATCTAAAAAAGCAGATGGCATTCTGATCAACGGTTATTACGTAACTCCTGCAATTGAGAAAGTACTATTAGCCACCGATTTCCCGCATATCTGTATCGGAAAACCCTCTTTCGACTCCATGCTGTCCTGGATTGACACCAATCATTCTCTGTCTTCTAATCTGGCAATCACTCACCTGGTCTCTCTCGGGCATAAAAAAATTGCCTTCGTCGGCGGTTCTGACAAAGACAATATTTACAGAGATCGTTTCCTGGGATATCGGCTGTCTCTGGAGCGCAACAATCTCTCACCCCGAGATGCTTATGTCATCCCTACTTCTTCCAATCTGGAAGAGATCATCCAACATACCACGGAGCTTCTGCGACTACCGGAACCTCCCGACAGCATTCTGTGCTTTAACAGCCTTATCGCCGTCGGCGTCATCCAGGCAATCCGTCAGTTCCACCTGCGCATTCCGGAGGACATTTCTATTGTCTCCTTCGACAATTACCCTTATGCACCTCTGATCACACCATCTCTGACTGTCGTGGATATTGATATGTACAGTCTTGGCACCCGTGCCGGAGCATCTCTGCTGAAAAAGATACAGAACCCGGAGATGCTGATCCAGACCTATACCGCCTTGCCACATTTGATTCAACGAGACAGCACGGTGTTACACAGTGAAACATAATTCGTATATATCCTTAAATCTTGCGGAAAATGTTCCGAATTTTAATAAAGACCATAGCTTTTCACTTAACATTTGCTCATTAGAATTAATCAGCAGACTGGCTCCTTCATCATCATATGCGATATCAAAACAATATTCTTCCTGCTCAATCTGCTTTCGTATAGAAATCATTTATAAAATCTCCAGTCTGATAGTTTCCATCACCATGTTTGTCTTTGGCAGTTCATATGCATATTCCATAATTTGTGTCATGTCCATTTTATGGATCAGCTTTCTATAGTTACTTATTATTTCTTTGTATAGATCAAAAGAAAATTTGCGCTTATTACGTATTAATTCAATCAGCAGTCTCTCTTCATTATAAATTGTTATATCCACTCCATCATACTCTATCGTTGTCTTCCCCATTTCAAAAGCATTACTGTTCTCATAAATCTGCTTCACCCGTACATCTTCAATTTTTCTATTACTTTTGGGCGTTGCGACATAATAATGATCCGGTATGGTGTCGGTCAGTCCATAATAATAAAATGCGCTGTTAAGTGTCAGTATTGCATTCGGATCTTTTTTCATGATGATCTCTAATTCCGGCACATACCTATCCTCTGAATAGAGACCATTTTCTGTTATAAATAGATGACCTTCCTGTATGTTTTTTTAATTCGATAATCTGTACCATATTTTTCCAGACATTCATGATATGATAATAACATATTCCCCTCCTGGTTTTAGCTATTGTAGGTAAAATATATTTTTTACCTGTTTCTATTTCAATATCATCATAACTTATTATATTTGTCCCTATTTACCTTTGTGTGTCTAATATCAAGACAGTATAATTATGCATTTCACGAATTGCGTATGCAATTAGAAAATC
>ENA-OPMP01001541-OPMP01001541.1-human-gut-metagenome-genome-assembly--contig:-NODE-1541-length-9849-cov-2.135593_pt1 | contig 9849 bp, 7 predicted proteins | sample MGYA00241527_ERZ501751 | MGnify/ENA primary metagenome ERZ501751 (study PRJEB25962, sample SAMEA2042647) | human gut metagenome | biome: human gut; feature: human-associated habitat; material: faeces... | reverse complement strand
TAAACCTAATTAGTTAATCGCATCCAATTCTGTCAACTAATTTTAGGAATAGTCATAGTGAGGGGAGGTGACTAGAAAAAACGATACAAATCGCTCTATAAAGTGAACAAAATTCACTAAAATTACTTGTTTTAGTAACTTTTAAGGGCAATCAGACCTATGGCCTGAGATAAAATGAGTAACTTTGTGGGCGAATAATAAACATATTGTAATGGCAAGTAACAAAGACCTAAATCGCCTGAAGGTGATACTGGCAGAGAAAAAGAAGTCCAACCTCTGGCTGTCAAAACAGTTGGGATGTGCGCCAACGACTGTTTCTAAGTGGTGTACCAACTCGTCACAACCGCCGTTGAAGTCGTTGATGAAGATAACAAGACTGCTTAATGTGGAACTTAATGACCTTGTCAGGTATGAAGAACTTGATAAAGATGAAGAGAAAGGAAGTAGTTAGGCTGAAGCAGAGTCGGACTGTAATCATCCTAAATGCTGACATTCGTATTTTAATACATTCTAATTTGTAGAAAATATGCAGATTCCCCAGTCGGACATATTGTCAACCAATGCCATGAATCGCGTGTTTGACACGACGACGGCAACATACAAATTTTATTGGCTCTTGGCTTTGCTCGACATGCACGTCAAGGAGCAGAAGGATGCAATTCTGGCTCTCGATGTAGCTGCACGGATGGTTGCCTATGCGTGGTACCCGACCCAGTATTTCCGATTGTCGTTTGGCAAAGGCGATTCCATGTCGAAGATTATTCCTGATGTGGCTCTGTTGACAGGAATTACGGTAGATGACAGACTCGAAGATAAGAGTGATGCCATCTCTAATGCCATCTCGGAGAATCGGGAGGTAAAGAAGAGGGTTAGGATTCTGTTGAATAATGTCCCTTTCCGCTTTCAGAAACCATGGATTGACACGACCGACGATTACGATATGCAACATCGCAGCCAATCGTTTGAGAATGATTGTCTGTATTCCCTGACGGGTAGTGGTGAAGGGCTTACAGTTACCATCAATCCCCATTGGAGCAACTATCTGATGACCAATTATGAGGTGCTTCGTGATTTTGCTTTGTGGAATCTCACGTTGTTCTTGCAGTCGAAGAATCCCAACGTCCCGAACATATCCGGCAAACTGCTTCGTCCGGAAGAGCGGGAGCCGCTGACCAGACAGAAGAAGTTCTGGAACAAGGTCATCGAGATAGGCGGTCCTATCCGGTGTATATACAAGAACACGCCGCTTGGGAGGAATGAGTATGACCTCGACCACTTCATTCCGTGGAGCTTCGTGTCGCACAATCAGAACTGGAACTTGATTCCAGCCGACGGCTCTTTCAACTCCTCCAAGAGCAACCGCATTCCCGACCTTAACTACTATCTCCCTAAGATGGCGAAGGTACAGCACAGGGCTTTGCGTTTGTACATTCCACAAAGCGGGAAAAGGGATGATACTTTGGACGAGTACTATGCCTTGGGGTGTTCCCCGCAGGACTTGATACAAATGTCAGACGAGCAGTTTCTGAATGTCTGCCGCAAAACCTTCTCCCCTCTAAGCCAAATGGCTGTCAACATGGGATTCCGAACCCTAAGCCCCCAATAACTATGGAACCAGAGAAAATAAACCATCCCTACCTCACAGCGATCAAGCGCACGGATTTTTCTGTGCCGACGCGATACCTCATGCAGTACAAACTGCTGAAGGGCAAGATTCTCGATTTCGGATGCGGTTTCGGTTTCGATACAGACGAGCTTAGGAAGCAGGGCTTCGACATCATCGGCTACGATTACTACTACCGCCCGGACTTCCCCGAGGGCAAATTCGACACCATCTTCTGCAACTATGTGCTGAACGTCTTGGAACCCTACGCCCAAGCCGAGGTGCTGATGAATGTCACTAACTTGCTTTCACCTAAAGGAACGGCCTATTTTGCCGTACGCCGCGACCTTGAAGAAGAGGGCTTCCGGCTCCATGCCATCCACAAGCAATACACATACCAATGTAATGTGAAATTGCCGTACAAGAGCCTCGTTGCCAACAAGAGCTACGAACTCTACCAATATAACCATTTCAACAAGCTGCCGCGCGTGGAAGGCGAGAAATGCCCATTTTGCCGTCTTTCCCGTCGGGTGGAAATCATCTGCGAGACGGCCACTTGTGTTGCATTCTATGACGGCTATCCTGTCTCTCCTGGGCATGCTTTGATTATACCCAAACGCCACGTTGCATCTTATCGCGATTTAACAAACCACGAAAAAGAGGCAATGAATGTGGTACAAGAATATGTCATGAAGAAGATTGACGAGCGTTTCCATCCAGATGGATATAATGTTGGCATCAATATCAATGAAGCTGCTGGCCAGTCTGTTTTTCATTGCCACATGCACGTTATCCCCCGATACAAGGGCGATGTGCCCAATCCAAAAGGCGGGGTTAGGGGCGTTATACCAAGTAAACAGAAATATTAGAATAAGCGTGGTTTTGGGATTTGCGACGAAGATGGAGCACAACAATGGAGCTATACGTACGAAGATAAAAATAATAGAGTTATAAGTGTTTATGGAGATTCTTTCACATTTTAGAACCATAGAGGAGCTGACTAAGACACTCTCGCGAGAACAAGGATTACTGAGTGAGATGTTTGAGAAGCGGAAACTAATGAAGTTTCCACAACGGTTGGCTTTGGAACTGGTGGGAGGAAATGAAGCACGACTAAAGAAACTGCTGGATTATGGCGTACTGGTGGAGACGGGCAATACGGTAGAGATAGAAAGCGACTACCTCAATTTCTTTGAGGAAGTACTGAATGTGAACGAGGAAATAAGTGTGCTAAGTGTTCAGGAATGTATCAACACGCTGAAGGAACATATCGGATATTTCTTGCAGGAGACGAATGCCAACCGTAGGGCTGGCTATCAGGATAGTGTGCGACAACTGCTAAAAAAGACGGGATTCAGAACGCTGAAGAATGTGGTTGACTTGAAGCGCAATATGGATAATGCGTATAAGCAAGAACCCAACTATATTATCAAGAAAAAGAAGCTGCAAAACCTAGATGAGAAGAGCCATAGCATCCGCTCGATGATACGCGAATGCGAGAAACTAATGGATACGGAGCACGCATTCTTCCTGATGGCCAACGACCCACACATGGCAAAGACATGTAGCGACGTGAAACACGACTTTGTGGAGGCGTACCATGCTCTGATGGAAATAGACAGACAAATTATCGTCTATATCAACCAGATTGAACAACAAAACCAGCTTTATAAGAAGATACGCAAGCTGAAATATCTGCAAGACCAGTTACTCATCAAGACTGATACCAATCTGGTTCAGGTGTTGGAAGATAGCAATCCACTATGGATGGAATCCAGACAATACAGCAAAATAAGACTCTCTTTGGAAATGCTGAGGGAGAACGACCAGATAGTGAGCATCCTGAGACGGATAGCCGAGCGAAATGGTTTGAAAAAAAACGCAAGGACAGAGGCCGAACCGCTGACAGACGAAGACTTGCAGGAACACGTTCAGCGGTTGAAGGATGTCGATCCTAATGAAGTATGGAATGCTTTTTCTGCGTCAAGCTATAACCTGTTCGACTTTATTCTGAGATACGATTATAAGGCTAAACGTGAAATAGAAGACCACGCAGCCCTCTTTTGCCAACTGGTCATCCTGCATCCTGACGAATGTAAGATGACAGGGAAATATGCCACTTATCAAGACATCGAATATCCTATTATCTATGCGAAATAATACTCAACGAATTTACGAGAGACTGAGCCGTGGAGAATTCCTTTCGGTAGACAGCTCTGATACCTCTATCCGTCATCTGTATGTGGATATTGAGGAAAACTTCGACGATTATGCTGATTTCTTCAAGGAGATAGGTCTGCAATTGGAGGCAGGCAACGGCTACTTCTACTTCTCACGTATTGGTGAGGGAAAGCAGTCCATAGAACAGAAGTTGGAGAGTTTTTCCAAATGGCTAGACTATCTGGACTTCCTGAAGACCTACAACCAATCGTTTACGGCTGGCTATCAGTTTCGTAAGAGCCATCTGATAGAGCAAATCAGTTTGGACATTGAACTGAAGGAGAAGGCTGGTCACCTTTATAAGAAATATGGTGTGGGGTCTTATTTGGAAATAGTGAACAAACTGCTTCAAGAGATGCAGGGTATAAGATTTGCCGAATGCATTAGTGAACAGGATGAGACCTACAAGATTACATCGGCCTTCCACTATGCCGAGGAACTGGTAAACATGATTCAAATAGCCAACGAAGATGAAATACCTGAATAAAATCATATTTGTCAATAGCGCTAATATACCATACGCTGAGATTTCAGTTGATGGCAATGTGCATTTTACTGGTACTCAGGGTGTGGGCAAGAGTACGGTTTTACGAGCACTGTTGTTCTTCTACAACGCAGACAAGCATCGTCTGGGCATACAACAGGCTCAGAAGTCGTTTGACGAGTTCTATTTCCGTCAGTCAAACTCGTATATTCTTTATGAGGTAATGCGCGACAATGAGGCCTATACCATACTAGTTAGCCGGTATCAGGGACGAGCATCTTGGCGGTTTATCGATGCTCCTTATCAGCGCGAGTGGATTATTGGCGAAGATAAGCAGGTGCTGAGTGACTGGGTGAAGATACGTGAGCGTATCGATAAAAACGTGTCAATATCTGCAAGAATAGACTCCGGCGTGGTGTTTAAGGATATTATCTTTGGCAATACTCACGACAACAAATACGCTCGCTATGCCCTTGTGCAGAGTGCCCACTATCAGAACATTCCACGAAGCATTCAGAACGTCTTCCTGAATACCAGACTGGATGCTGACTTCGTGAAGAACACCATCATACAATCAATGGCAGACGAAGACTTACCCATCGACCTGCAGACCTACAGACGACTGGTGACCGACTTTGAACGAGAATATGACGAAATAGACTGTTGGTTCAGGCAGACACGTGATGGTAACTACCCTGTACGTCAGCAGGCATTGAAGATTGCTGAACAAGGTAGACGAATTGTGGCACTCGACCAGCAATTATTAGACGTGTGGCGTATGCTGAACCATGCTGTAGCAGAGAGTGAACAGAAGATTCCGCTTTTGGAGGCTGAAGCTACTGAATTGAAAATGAATATCGAAAAGGAGCGGAATCGTGAGAAAGAACTGACGGCTGACTATGACGGAGAAAAAGACAAGCTCAATCAAACGTTGGGCGGCAAGAAAGAAAAACTGAAGGAGATAGCGCAGGCACGGAAAGATTTCGAGACCTTGCATATCGAGGAGAAACTGGCTCTGGCCGCCCGTGAGGATGCCGTCAAGAGCGAAGCTGCTGACAAGCAGATGCTGCTGGATGACCTGTTGAAAACACATGCATCGATAGAAGAAAAGTACAATATCGCCAGGGGCAAACTTGAGAATGCCAGTATGGCATTTGAAAATGCTCAAAAGGAGGCATACTATCAAAAGCAGGATGCCCTGCAGAAAGAGCGGAAACGTTTGGAGGATGAGCGCACAAAGAACAGAAATGCCGTGATGAATGCGTTCAACAGTTGGCGTCATGAGTCAGACGAGCGCTTGCAGATGCTGCTGGCAGAGCAAAATAGGGCAGACAATGCCGTGAAAGAACTGCGACAGTGGCATCCTAAGGCTGAAAAAACGAAGCAGGTACTGGAGCAGCTACAGCAGTTGGAGGTGGCAGAAAAGGAGAACACCGCTCAACAGACCGCTGTCAAGAGTCAGCTTGTCCAGTTGACTACTGAGTATGAGATGAAAGAGGCTGAGCTGAAACAAGCCTCTCAGCGTGAACAGAAACGGCTCGAAGCCAGTCGCGTTCAACACGAAGAACAGATAGCCAAGATTTATGAACTGTTAACCCATCTGGACGGCTCGTTATATAAGTGGCTTTCCGAGAATGCCGATGGATGGGAAGAGACAATCGGCAAGGTGGTGGACGAAGAACGGATTCTGTATTCAAGGGGACTGGAGCCTCAACTCGGAGCAGTATCCGACAGTCTGTTTGGCATCAAGCTCAACTTGGATAATATTGATGCCGTACATCGTACGCCCGATGATTTTCGTGCTGAGAAAGAAACACTGGAAGAGAAGGTACAGCAGTTGAACAGACAACTCACACAATTGCCTATCACCTTGCAGGAAGATATATCAAAACTTGGTAAGAAATATGGTGACCTGCTTAAACCGCTTCGTCAAGAATACTCTCGCCTAAAAGTGGAAGAAGAGCAGATTCCCACAAAACGACAGAACCTGCAGAACCAGCAGCATCAGTTGGAGATGGAAGAGCAGGAAATGGTTGCAAAGGAAAAAGAGGTTCGCGAACGTGCCTTTAACGATGCCTTGTTGAAAGTACAGGCAGAGAAGGAAGTCCGTGAAAAGAAAGAGGCCCAAAATAAAAAGGAACTCAACAGTTTGGATAATGCCTTTAACAAATCTTCAAAATTGCTCGATGAGGAATTGCGGGTGTTCAAGGAATCTCAGAAGGCAGAGGCCTCTCTTCGCAATCAGGAGTTTGTCAGTCAGAAAGCTCAGCTTGACGAACAACAGAAAGCAGAACTGTCCGGAAAAGGCGTTGACGTAAACCTGTTGGAGCAATACCGCAAAGCATTGGAGGTGCTTAAGAAACTGCTGGCGCAGATAGACGATGAGCGCCCCACCGTCATCAGATACCGCGATGCAGAGCAGAACCTGTTTGCGAAGGAACCTGAGATAAAAAAGTGCATCAACGACATTAATCAGCAACTCGCCATGATGCGTCAGCGATATGAGGACAAACGTACACGCATCGAAAAGAAACGGCAAGAACAGGAGGAGTGTCAGAAACAAGTTATCAAAGATTTGAATCATCGCCGCGAGGGATTGAACCAGTATCATCAGGTAGTAGAGAACGAACACTTGGTGCCCGATGCTTTCCTCTCTGATGACAAGCCGATGGAGTCCCAACAGGATTGTCAGCAGCTGATCAGTCAGCTTCGTGGAACGGTGAACCAGAAGCGGGAGACATTGGACCGATTAAAAGACATCGTCATCAACTTCAATCGCAACTTCAAGCCTCAGAATGCCTTCCACTTCAATACCATGCCTGTGACGGACAAGGACTATCTCGAGATAGCCGCCAACCTACAAGACTTCATGGATAATAATAAGATTGAAGAGTTCCGCCGTCGTACCAGCGAGCATTACAAGGATATCTTGGGGCGCATCTCTACGGAGATTGGCGCACTGATGAAACGCAGGTCTGATGTGGACAGCGTGATACTGGATATCAACAGGGATTTTGTAGAAAAGAACTTCGCAGGAGTTATCAAGAGCATTGAACTTCGGGCGAATGAGTCGTCAGACCGGCTCATGCAGTTGCTCATGTCCATTCATGACTATACCGTGGAAAATGCCCTGTCGATAGGCGAACTTAACCTTTTCTCCAGCGACAATCGCGACGAGGTGAATCGCAAGGTTGTAGATTATCTGAAGAGCCTCTCTCATCAATTGCAAGATGAGCAAAGCCGACCAACGGTATCACTTGGCGATGCCTTCCGATTGCAGTTCCGTGTGAAAGAAAACGACAACGACACCAATTGGGTGGAGCGTATCAATAATGTGGGGTCTGATGGTACGGATATCCTGGTAAAAGCAATGGTGAACATCATGCTCATCAATGTGTTTAAGAAGAAAGCGGAACGGAAAAGTGGTAATTTCATCGTACATTGCATGATGGACGAGATAGGACGACTGCATCCCAACAATATCAAGGGTATCCTGCAGTTTGCCAATTCTCGAAACATCTATCTCATCAACAGTTCACCCACATCTTATAATCCATACGATTACAAATACACCTATTTACTCAGTAAACATGGCGTGAAGACAAGAGTGGACAAACTTTTGAAACGGACAAAATAATTATGGCAATAAGTGCATCCATACAGGCATTGATTTCTGGCGAGTTGGTTGCAAGTTCAAAGTTAAGCAGCAAGTTGCTTGATGAACTGATGGCAGAAGGGTTGCTGTTGGTGACGACTCGTGGCTCTCGGAAGTCATATCGTGCCCGTGATATTGAGGCACTTAAAAGATACCTCATTGACAAAGATGAGAATTATCGAATGCTTGATGTTACCGCTTCGGATTCTCGTGCTTCAATCGCTGCAGAAACAGGGAATTCTAAGCTTTTGACGATTCGCTCATGTCCAGGATTCCCTATCAATAGTTATAAGTCTATTGAGTGTTCGCTAAATGGCGAACCGTTTGTGGTTAATCCTCCAGAAGGAAGTTTTGTGTTTATCGACAATTGGAAACATTTTGTCATTCCAGAGGATATTGTCGTGGTGGGAATAGAGAATATGGAGAACTTCCGTATGATTCGTCAGCAAAGGAAGATGTTTGAGTCTTTGTTAGGAGATAAACAACTTCTTTTTGCATCCCGCTATCCCCAATCAACTGATTTGCGTAATTGGCTTCTAACTATTCCAAACAAATACGTTCACTTTGGTGATTTTGATTTGGCAGGAATCCACATCTTCTTAACGGAATTCCATAAACATCTTGATGACCGCTCCATATATCTTATCCCATCAGATATTGAACAACGGTTATCCAAAGGATCATTAACTCGGTACAACGAACAATATGACAAGTATCATACACTTCAGTGTGATATTCCCTATTTGCAGTCTCTCATAGATATGATCAACAAGCACCACCGTGGATATGACCAAGAGGGATATATTAATATTGAATAATAAAGAACGATTGGTGGCGGTTGGTAATATCACCCAAAAGGCTTGGCATGAAGAAATGACGATAATGTAAAGAACAATAACGTTTAAGAATATGAGTAACAAAGAGATACAATTATCATCGGGACTTAGGACTGCTGTTTAGACCATCAAGACGGCTATTTTGCAGAGTTAGGCACGGGCCGTCTAAAGGGTCAATCAAAAACAGTTAGCCTTGTATTATGGTGTGGGAAGGTATATATCCGAGAACACCCGTAACCCAAAATGGGGAATCTGGCGCTTTGAAGAGTATTAGTGAACGGTTAAGGCTGGATTTCTCTGGGTAAGGGGTTTCGGCGAGTCTAGCCTCAAAAACATGCGCTTATTCTATGAGGCATGGAATGTCATAGAACCTAAATCGCCAATCGCAATTGGCGATTTGGCAAAGGTACTGCCTCCGAAGGAAGAACTACAACGTATATTTGAAGAAAGCAGCAATACAGGTGACTATAGAGAGGACGAAGTTTGAGCAGATGGTAAATGTCGGTGGTGTCACCAAAGAAGTCACCAGTAATGTCACTAGTTTGTCACCAGTCCAACTTACTGACAGACAAAAGGAAATCAGCAAAATGATGCTAAACAATCCGCGTATTTCCGTTAAAGAAATGTCACTAGTTTTGTCACTAGCAGAAAGGACTATCAAACGTGACGTCGCTGCAATGCAGAAGATGGGTTTATTAGTACATGAAGGCAATACAAGTGCAGGTCATTGGGTTGTTATTAAAGAGAAAGAGTAATAAGGAGTTCCATCAGAAAAAACCTTGATAAAAAATAGTCTTACTCGTATTACTGATATTACTGAATAATATACCGAAAAATGGTTTGCGAACAAAAATAATGGGATTTGCGAACAAAATGAGTGAATCAATTATTGCAGAAAGATTATATTGGTGTTCGCGAAATGCAATTTTGTTCGCAATTTGTTCGCAAAACAAAGAAAAAGGAGCTACGTTTTTGATGTAACTCCTTGATTTTCAGTGTGGACCAGCCTGGGCTTGAACCAGGGACCTCCAGATTATGAGTCTGTTGCTCT
>ENA-OPMP01001531-OPMP01001531.1-human-gut-metagenome-genome-assembly--contig:-NODE-1531-length-9894-cov-2.395569_pt1 | contig 9894 bp, 8 predicted proteins | sample MGYA00241527_ERZ501751 | MGnify/ENA primary metagenome ERZ501751 (study PRJEB25962, sample SAMEA2042647) | human gut metagenome | biome: human gut; feature: human-associated habitat; material: faeces... | reverse complement strand
AAATGGGGCAAAAGTCAGTAAAATCAAGTGTTTTCAGTTTGCTCAGCAGACACTAAATAATGTAAATTATATAATAAAAGTAAAAAAGTAAAATATGAATAATTGCAGAAAATCCCCCGGCAAATTAAATAACCTCGCAGTATTATTTCTCATGCCTGCAAAATCTTAGGAGAAAAACAACGCTTAAATCAAGAAAATAAAAATATGTATCTTATCTCTTATTCAGTGTTCATCAACAAAAGTCATCCACGTTTTCACATTTTTTAAAACTGGTGAATTCTCGTTTTTCGACAGCTGACTTCAGGTATTTTCCAAAAATATCCTTCTAAACCTTTCCAATAAATTCAATCTTGGGGCTCTATTTCGTAAAACATTACATTCAGATTTGCAAGAACGTCAGAATATTGTCTCTTCTTTTCCAAGAGATATCAAGGATTTATGTATGCCCTCAGCGTAAATAAGTTCGAACCGTATAATGCACGGTTTACCAAATGTAATTTTCAGAGTTACCTGCTTTTATAATTAAGCAGGGTGTAGGATCATCCAACCACACTTGACAACCAATGATATTCCACGCACAAAGATAGAATACCTTGCGGCAGATATGCTCCTCTCAAGAGTCAGCAAATCGGAGACACCATATCGGAGCACACACGTCCGGAGCACACTGAAGTTATGGGCATCTACATAAGATCTTAATACTGAACTGGCTCTTTCAAAAAAGAGTATCGCTTAATCATCAATTTTGATAATCTAACGATACTCCTTATTTAATTTAACTTGTTGTGCTAGATAAAATAAAATATAAAGAAACTTCAACAAAATGTGCTATCCTATTTGTAGGGAATACAACGAAAGGAGGCATCATTATGTTGAAGTTCCAAGATAATAATACCACTGTTATTGCAACTTTTGAAGACTTTATTTTAACCGCTTACGTTATTATTGACGAATTGTATCATCAGTTTGCACCTCCAGAAGTTACCAGACGACGGCATATCCTGAATGCAAAATTATCTGACTCAGAAATCATTACTATCAGTCTCTGTGGAGAATTGGCAGGCGTTGATTCTGAGAATGCATGGTTTTCTTTTGTGAAACGAAACTACAGGCATCTTTTTCCGCAGCTTTGCAGCAGAAGTCGTTTTAACAGAACGAGACGCGCCCTGATGCAGACAACAGAATTGTTACGACAAAAAATGATTTCCGTATTCCCAATTCCAGTCAGTTCCTATTACATCATCGACAGTTTTCCACTTGCAGTCTGTAAATTTGGGCGTGCACGATATTGTAAAGCCTTTCGTGACCATGGTGCTGATTATGGAAAATGCCCTTCCAAAAAAGAAACCTATTATGGATATAAAGTACATGCATTAATTACATTAGAAGGATATATTGCATCATTTGAGATCACACCGGCATCTACAGATGCTCGTGAAGGATTACGTGATCTGGCAGACCATTGGTCTAATGTTACAATTTTAGCGGATAAAGGCTATGTTGGAAAAAACATGAAACAGGAAATGCAGGAAAAAAATATCTGTCTTTTTGCTCTGAAACGTTCCAACAGTAAGGAAAATTGGCCGAAATCCGTACGTCAGTTAATATTCAAACTGAGAAGGCGGGTAGAAACCGTATTCTCTCAATTGAGTGGTCAGTTAAATGCAGAAAGAGTGTTAGCCAAAAGCTTTCAGGGGTTATGTACCCGTCTGGTTAATAAAGTACTGGCATACAATCTCTGTATTGCGTTGAATAGTATTTTCGGTGAAACCTGTGAACTTGGAAAAATCAAAAAATTGATATTCTAAAAATTTTATTTTTTAATATCTGTAGGGATTCTTTGCGGTTTTACAGGTTTTCACATAATCTATTTGAAGTAGCACAATAGGTTAATTTAATTCTAGAAATTTATGTGTATTCCTCAACAAAATCCAATGATTTTTATAATCCAAAAAGTATATTTACTAACAACATCAATAGCATGCCACTCCATACCCCTCAATCTGCTCATATCCTATTGGATAATCCCGTCTAACCACTTTATCCCCGCTGTTTCCTTCCATAGTATAAACGGTTCCGTCTACCACGCTCTCAACAATCCCCACATGATCAATGTTTCCATCATTTCCCCAGTCAAAGAAAATAAGATCGCCGGAAGTGGGAACATAGCTGCCGTCCATGAACTGGCCCCGGCTTTCAAACCATTCCATACCTGCGGAACACAGAGAAAACTTAGGGATAACTCCTGACTCAATATATCCACACTGATCCGCACACCAACTTACAAAGCAGGCACACCATTCTACCCGGCTGGAAAAACCATACCAGCTCCAGTAAGGGCCTCCTCCGTTTCCTTCCTGTGTCAGGGCCACCTGTACAATCGCCTGATTTCCGATTCCTGTAGGGATACGCCCAAACACATAGTATCGCAGTACATGAGATACGTATTCTTTATCCCCATAACTGCTCCACCCATTCCGTTCTGTCATCATCGTGGAAAATTCCACCGCATTGGCATAGGTATATCCGCCGTAATTCTCTTTCGCCCATGAAATATACCCGTTTCCATAGTTATATCCCTGCCATGCAAGTTTCAGCTTGTCCAGATCCTGTGGACTGCTGCATCCTGCCTGTCTGATACAGTCTGCAAAGGTCTGTACTCCAACCTCTATCGAATAATCCGGATCAGTAATAGAACCAGGAGTGTGTGGGAATCTTGTATTATATGGACTTTCCGAACACTGCATCGGGTCTGTTCCCCTGCCTCCAGATTCCTGCATCATGATGGCCTGTATCGCAGACACATATTCCGGAATGCCGTATTGGGATGCATACTGCTGTATCACAGAAGTATACGCAAGCACTTCTTCACTTAGGGATTCGGAGCTTTCCGAATTACTGCTGAAAGCTGCTCCTGCAATGATTCCCACAATCAGAATAAATACCAGAAGAAATGCACTACCTCCGGCAGCAATCCATTTTCCCATTTTTTCAAGAGCTACTACCCCTTTTTGAATCGCTGCTGTAATTCCCTGTACGGATAACTTTGAACCCTTTCCAGTTACCTGAAGGACTGCTTTTCCACTTTCTGCCGATGCCTGTGCTGACTTTCTTGCCATCTGGGCTGCTCTTGCTTTCTGCATCGCCTGAAGACTTTTTTCCATCTGCTGTTTCTGCATGGATGCCTGTGTCTTTATTTTTTCTTGAGACAGACCGGATACTTTTACCACTCTCGGTGCTGCTTTCACCTGCCGTTTACCATTCTCCTTGGCAAGTGCTGCCTGCTCCGGTTTCAACTTGATTAATTTCTTTCCGCTTTCTGCCCCCTGCTCCATTGCTTCTTCGGCAGCTTTCGCTTCTTCCTGTCTGCTTTTTCTTTCCTTTATCTTCCTGTAGGTCACTCCAGCAAGTTTTTTTCCACCTTGATATGTGGTTTTCCCTATACTTTTTCCTGCCACACTCGCCGCTCTGTACTGTACGGATTCTATTTTTTCAGTTCCATACTGTGTTGGGGATTCTGACTGCCCACTGCTTTTTTCATGTAGTTCCCTTGGCTTTTCTTTTGCTTCCAGAACCGCTGAGCGAACCAGTTCTTTCGGAAGTCGGGCAGCCGGATTTCGAATCTTCGGATTCTTATCCCTTACCCGTTCCTTGATATCTTTCATCCGGTCACCCTCTTTCCGTATCTCTTATCTCATCGGGCAACATCCCGATGTTTCTTTTTTTCCTGCTGTTTCTGCAACTGCTCCACCTGTCTGATTGCCTCATTTACCAGTGGATGTTCGTTGTAATATGGCACAAGTTCCAAGTCTCCCCTGTCTTTTGATGACAACGGTAATGGATATTCCATGTCTGAATAAATTGATTCTGGATCATGAATAGAAAACTCAATAGCCGGACACATATTGGCAGATGTTCTACAATATTTCTGGTACTTTTTATATGCCTCTTCCAGCGTTCTGCATTTTGTATATTCTCCTAAATCATGGAACTCACCGCACTCTGCAGCATAAAAAGTTATCGTTACTTCTTCTTTTTTCTTCATTATGATTCTCCCGGTTTTGTTGTCATTAGTTTATAAAGGTCTGTATTCTTTGGGAACGTATTCTCAAATGGTACGATATTCCCAGAGCAACGGATTAGGCCACTGCCAACCGATACATTTGTAATATAGGACAGTTGGTTTTCGGAAATATTCAAAAGAGCTGCCAATTCTTCCCTGTCTGTACTTGCCTGATTCAAAAGAATCAAAAACTCACTGTTTGCCAACATCAGTCTTGCAGTGTCCGATTTCAGAAGTTCCTCAACATTTTGGGTTAAACCTGTCACGAATCCATTGTATTTTCTGATTCTCTTGTACAGTCGGTAGAAGAAATTTGCACTGTATTCATAGCGGAATAACAGATAGAACTCATCGGCAAATATCCATGTCGTTTTTCCTTCTTTCCAGTTCTGAATTACCCTGTTGAAAATACTGTCTAAGGTAACCAGCATTCCCAGTGGCATAAGCTGTTCCCCCAGTTCCCGGATATCATAATCCATGATCCTGTTCTTCTTATTCACATTGGTCGGCTGTGCAAAGGTGTTCAGGCTTCCATTGATAAAAAGTTCGGATGACAGTGCAAGTCCCCTTGCCTCTTCTTCCGGCTGTAACATCAACTGTCGGTACATATCTTTCAATGTCGGAACTTCTCCGGTATAACCACTTCGGATATAATCCCGGTACACATCTGCAGCACAGCGGTCCAGGATTGACTTTTCTTTTGCTGACAGGTTTCCTGCTCCAACCAACTGTTCAAATACAGACAGAATAAACTCCGATTTTTCAATCAGTGGATTCTTTTCATTGCCGTAGGCTGCGTCCATATCCATTGCATTCAGGTGATTGTCTGATGTCGCAGATACTTTTACAACCTGTCCACCCAGAGCCTCTACTAATTTTGTGAATTCGGACTCCGGATCAAGAATCAGGATATCGTCATCGGTACTCAATGCCAGATGCACAATCTCTTCTTTTGCCGAAAAGCTCTTTCCTGATCCACTGACGCCCAACCGGAAACTGTTTCCATTCATCAGTTTCTTCCGGTCGGCTACCAGAAGGTTCTTGCTGACTGCATTCTGCCCATAATAGATACCGCCCGGCTGCAGGATTTCCTGTGTATGGAACGGGATTAAAACAGCCGTTGATTCCGTTGTCAATGTACGCAGGGCATTGATCTTTCGCAGTCCGTAAGGAAGCACTGTATTGAGTCCGTCCACTTGCTGCCACTTTAATGTTGCCATCTGGCACAGATGCTTTCTTGCTATCGACAATAATAATTCCGTATCGGAATCCAACTGTTTTTTACTGTCTGCCAGATGTACCATTGTCAAAATTCCGAACATCATACGCTGGTCTCTGGTTGTCAGATCATCGAGCATTTCCTTGGTTTCTTTTCTCTGAAGTTCCATATCGTATGGTACGATTGCCGAGAAGTTATTATTAGCGTTCTGCCTTCTCTGCCAGTTGGTCACGTTGGTTTCCACACCAAGCAGTCGGTTCTGGATTTCCCTTACCGCTTCATCCGTAGGGACTGGCAGGATATCAATCGACAATATCAGATTCCGGCTGAAGTCACACAGTTCTGAAATCATGTCATCTTTAACATAACTTGCATAATCCTGCATATACAGGACTCTTCCGTACCTGTCACCGATTTTAAAATGGTCACGTTCAAATTCCATAGAATCCGGACACATCCAGTCCTTGAAACTTGTTCCCTTCTTGGCAAATTGTTTCAGATCAAACGGAAATGCCTGTGGGACATCTCCCTTGAAGAAGTCCCTGAAAATCTGGAGCCGGCTCTCTGCGTCCAGTCCTTCTGCTGTGGACGATAACTTTGCCAGATGTGTTACGATGTCTGTTCCGATACGTGCAAAATAGGTTCTTGCATCGTCAATCGATCTTTTATGTACACTGACAGTCAGATACCGTTCCTGATAGATGCTGTTGTTTGTTCCTGTAATCTTAGACAGGAGCATTTCGTTGTATTCTTCCCGATAGTGGTCCAGTCCATCTTCCTTCATTGGAAGCAGGATTGATTTTTCAAATTCTTCTTTATTGATTCTCCGGTTATTGATGGTAATTTTGGCAGAAATGCCGGAATCCAGTGAATTTAAGAGTTCGGAATAATCCAGAAACATTTCTGTCTTATTGTCCTTACTCGCAATATAATAGTTGATATCTGTAAAACGATATGTTTTTGAGAATTTCGTTCCCTGTTGAAAAATTCCATCCGGCCAGATTCGCTGGATGGGAATTGCCTGTTGGACTGATTTCGGAACTTTGAAGCGTTCCTTATCCATCCGAAGTGCCTGACTTAAGGTTTTAATCAAAGGCATCACTCCTTCCCTTGCGTTTCTTTCTCTGTTTTGCTTCTGCTCTTTGCTCCCGCTCTTTTATGATTTCCGCTCCATCCTTTTGATTCTTTTCTCCCAGCGAGATGGTCTCCTGCATGCAGGAGTAGTGGATATCTTCCGACTGAAACACCAGTTTCTTCGGATACAGCAATTCGGATTTGATCACTGCCCATAAAAACTGTTCGGCTGTCATACCATGATATTTGAAAAAGCCACAGGCAGCAAATGGAGTAGCACCAAGCACACACAGCCATCCGGTTATTTCCTGTCCGGTAATTTCACGCATTCCAAAGTAAATTCCGATTGCTGTAAGAATCGCAAGAACAGAACACACACATTGTCTCAGGTCCAGTCCCATAAACATGGATTCCTGATAGTCCCGGATTTCTTTATTCATCTTGACTTCCATAACTTATCGCTCCTTTCCTCTGCTTTGTTTCTTCGTTTTCTGTGGTTTTTCTTTCGGTACTTCTATCCCGGCAAATCTACAGTGTTCTGCAACGCCTTCCGGATCAAATTCCGCAAGTCTTGCTAGATCAAACGCTACCTTCTGATAGGTTGCATATCCTGATCTTCCTGTTTCATTCAACACTTTTCCTAGTTTATGTTCCTTGATAAAATGAAGCATATCCTTGGTAAAATCTCCTGTTATAAAAGCCTCATTTGGCTCTAAGAACTGATAGGGCAGATTAATGGTTACATCTCCAAAATCTTCCCATTCTCTCCCTTCCTTATGGCAGAGTCCTACATATAAATTTCCATTGTTCCGATAAGAGCTCACTCGTATTGCTACTGTCTCACGTCCAAATTCCCAGTTATATCTTAATGTTTTCTTTATATCCATATTTTTAACCTCCAAGTCCCATCATTTCTCTGACAATACGGTCAGATGCCTTAATTGCTCCAACCAGCACCAGTAAATTAAATACCAGTTCTCCGACATAGTTCCACACGATTGTAACTGCACTCAACTCCGTATCTCCGACAGCCGGAGGGCTTGCTGCATAAGCAGAAAAGATAATACATGCCAGTGCAATAATTGCCCCTTCCAGACATACGCCTACATAAGAACGGATAAAGTTCTTTCCAATGGACTGCGTGGGTTCTCCTGCAAATGAGGAAATCGGAATCGGGGCGATTGCCGTATACATATAGATTTTGAACATTCTGCCATACACTGTCAGGATCATTACAAATGACAATACAGTGATCAGCAGACTGCCAAGCAGTGTAACAATCCACAACGGAATGGATTCCAGCATTCCCACGCTCTCAATCTTATCTACAATCTCCGTTGGCAGTTCCGTCACGCTTCCTGCCATACTGGAGCCACTCATTACGGTTGTCACGATTCCCTGCACAATGGAAAACAGTGCCTGCATAAGTTCCATCCCGTATGTAATTGCTCCCTGAGCAAGTGCAAACCGGATAAATGCTTTTAGCACATGTTCCGGCTTTTTCAGATCTGTAAAACTGCCACACGTTTTAATGATTCCGGCTGCGAAAAATAATACCAGTAATCCATAAGCAATGGCTGTCAGTGCATCATTAATATTTACCATAATCCGCCAGATGCCGCCGCCCTTAAAAGTTGCCGGATTTTCGGTCAGCAGAGTCCACAGTTCTGCCATCTTTTCACTCCATGTGGATAGTGCTGAGTTTAGATTCTGTACAATCCAGTTATCACTCAAAAACTCTCACCTCCTTAAACATATTTTTGAATACAGGAGTACCTTCCGGCACTCCTGCTGTTTCCTGATATATTTTTTCAAAGAGGCTTACGCCATAATCAAATCGAGGATTTCTTTGGCGAACGTAATAATTACCCCTCCGGCCAGTGTCAGAAATCCATTTGCCCTCTGGCTTGGATCATGGCTTTTTAAAGACAGACCAACCTGCACAACACCAAATCCAAGCAAAATCAAACCGATCGCACGAATCAGAGAAAAAATAAAGGTAGACAGGTTATTGATAACGGACAACGGATCTCCGGCTGCGAATGCGGTCGTTGCTCCAACCGTTACGGTCAGTACCAGTGCCATATAAAGGCTCATCCACTTTTTCTGTTTTCTCCCCATCGGCATCGGGGTTATCATTTTTTCAGTTGTATTCTTTTTTGTTCTATTTTTTTCTCCTGTGAGAAGTTTCTTCAATACACATCACTCCAATCCATCAAAAAACTGCTATTCACCAAGGATGTCCTCGGTAGACAGCAGTTCGTAATCGTCTAATCTGTTAATGTCAATCTTTAGGTCGTCGTGAGCCAGTGGTGTTTTCGCATAATCATAAGGCGATGCACCACCGTCCTCTGTGTATCTGAAATTCACATGCTTTTTTAAATCATATTTATCGTCCATGATCGGACGCTCCCCACGAATAAACAAAATCGCTTTGCGGTTATCTAAAAGCCGTATTTCATCCGGTGTTAAAAGTTCCCTTCCTGTCTGCTGATAATTCACCGAATAGCTGCCGCTACGCCCTTTTGTCTGTCCGTAGGTATTGGTATCCAATGTCTCTTTTCCCAATAATTCCGAGACATACTTATGTCCTTCTTTTTCATTTCCACCCAAATATAAAAATTCATCGCAGTTGCCGATCAGACTCTCATACGAGTCTTTAAATAAGGCTTTCATCTGTGCGATGTTCTGGATGATGATACTGCAGGAAATCCCTCTGGAACGCATGGTTGCCAGAATCTTGTCAAAATCATCCGGCAAGGCTACGTTTGGCCATTCATCCATAATGCAGTGTACCGGAATCGGAAGCCTTCCTCCGTACTTCCGATCTGCCACATAATACAGTGTCTGAAACAGATTACTGTAAATCATGCCGACCAGATAATTCATGCTGGTGTCTGCATCCGGAATACAGCAAAACAGTGCTACTTTTTTCTCCCCGATACTGTATAAGTCCAGTTCGTCCGTACAGGTCAGGTTGGCGATTTGTTTCAGATTGAACGCTGCCAGACGGACACCAACCGATATCAAAATAGACTTTGCAGTCTTTCCGGCCGCCTGCTTATAAATGGCATACTGCTTGACCGCAATACTCTCTGGGTCCCGCATTTCCAGTCTTTCAAACAAAATGTCCAATGGTGACTGGTAATCCTCATCATCTTCTTTGACCTGTGCGCTTCCAAGCATTTCCATGATCATCGGGAAGTTCTGTTCTTCCGGTGGAGCTTCATGCAGTAAATACAGCATAAGTGCCTGTAAAAGTGCAGTCTCTGACTTTTCCCAGAACGGGTCCGAGCTTTGTGCACCTTTCGGTGTCGTGTTGCGGATCAGGTTGTTAATTAGTTTCAGCACATCCTTGTCATCCCGGACATACGCAAACGGATTATAACACCAGGAAGTCTCCGGATTGATCAAATCAAAAACCCGGACTTCATATCCATTCCGTTCCAGAACACCTCCGGTTTTACGCAAAAGTTCTGCCTTGGGATCAGTAATCACCATCGAACAGTTGCACTGCATGATGTTTGGGATTGCATAC
>ENA-OPMP01001527-OPMP01001527.1-human-gut-metagenome-genome-assembly--contig:-NODE-1527-length-9926-cov-2.317090_pt1 | contig 9926 bp, 10 predicted proteins | sample MGYA00241527_ERZ501751 | MGnify/ENA primary metagenome ERZ501751 (study PRJEB25962, sample SAMEA2042647) | human gut metagenome | biome: human gut; feature: human-associated habitat; material: faeces... | reverse complement strand
TCGGTGCGGTCGCTGTGTTTACATTTTTACTTAACACACTTAGTGCATCTGCACCAAGCTGTATCGCAGCAGAGCCCTCTGTCCCAACCTCCTCGGCGAATACGCTTATCGGCGTAAGGCAGAGCATCATGCATAAAGTCAGCAGGATACTAAGTATTCGTTTTTTCATTTTTCGCCACCTCCGTTATATAAATTTAATCAAGAGCAGTTATTGTAATAGTACCTCTAAAGCCACCGAGATAAGTATTGTATGCCGAATTTTCAAACCACAACTGCAATGTAATGTCTTTATTTGACGCATCATACATTCTGTTGAAATTAAAGGAATGTTGATCATTGGTATACGGTATTTTTGCCCCGTCCCTTTTTATTCGTGTAAGCTCCCTGCACAGATCGTTATCATAACCGTCCGTCATCTGAATAGAGTAATTGCCGCTGTTGTTAAATTCGTTTGAACCGACTTCGAGAGAACCGCTTAAGCAGACATTGTAAATATGTCCTTTTTTGAGGGTAATATTATTCATGTAGGATGAAATCAAGCCGCCCTTGTTTATTTTTTGGTAGACAGAAATATTGACACGACTGTTATTCAGTACTGTCCTCGGAGCGTTTGCCTCTCCGTAAAAATATCCCGAACAACTGCCGTTCTGACCTGCATCACCTTTGTCGCCTTTATCTCCTTTGTCACCCTTTTCGCCTTTTTCACCGGTGTCTCCTTTGTCTCCTTTTTCACCGTCAGCACCTGTGGCTTTCACTCCCGTATCGGTCGTTCCAATCCACCAGTTGCCGTTTTCGCCGATGAACGGGGTGTTACCGTCTTTGCCGTCTGCGCCGTTTTGTCCGTTTGTTCCGTCCTTACCGTCAACACCGTCTTTTCCGTTAAGACCATCTTTGCCGTCAACACCGTCTTTACCGTCAACACCGTCTTTGCCGTCTGCGCCGTCCAGACCTTTCAAAATTGAAAGATCGTAAAGGTTAAGCCATGTTTCATCGCCGACATAACGCCACTGTAAGTTATTTTCATTTACACGGAACTCAGGTGTTTTTCCGTTTGCTCCGTCCTTACCGTTCTCTCCGGCATCTCCTTTATCTCCCTTGTCGCCTTTTTCACCGTCAACGCCTGCGGCTTTTACGCCAATGTCGGTCACTCCGAGCCACCAGTTGCCGTTTTCACCGATGAACGGCGTATCACCGTTTTTGCCGTCAATACCATCGACACCGTTCTTTCCGTCGATTCCGTCTTTTCCGTCAAGACCTTTCAAATTAGAAAGATCGTAAAGATTTAACCATATTTCGTCACTGACATAACGCCATTGAAGATTGTTTTCATTTACACGGAACTCCGGTGTTTTTCCGTTTGCTCCGTCTTTACCGTTCTGCCCTGTGGGTCCCTTTATATCGGAAATGGCAACAAGGTTTTGCCAGTCTTCTCCCTCATAGCGCCACTGTATATATTCTGTTGTTCTTTGTACCTCTATGTTTTTGCCGTCAAGACCGTTTTTGCCGTCAATGCCATTTTTACCGTCAGTGCCGTCTTTACCGTCAGCACCATTTTTTCCGTCAAGACCGTTCTTTCCATTAGTACCGTCTTTGCCGTCAATGCCGTTTTTACCGTCAGTACCATTTTTACCGTCAGTACCTCTGAGCGTGTTAAGAGCTACAAGATCGTGCCATTCCTCTTCGGCGGTATCTTTCCATTGGATTGCTGTGCCGTTGTTTCGCACCTCCGGCAACAGGGTTTTGCTATTTTCCGCCTTGCTGCATACGGCAGCAAATGCAATGCAAAGTACAATGCAAAGCACAAGACAGAGTGCGGTGGTAATACAGTATATTCGTTTTTTCATTTATCATTGCCTCCTCTCAAATATTGTGAACGGTATTTATCAGCAAACAGGGCAACACCCTGCTTTAAGACCTCCATTTGGGTTTTTAAATAATATTCATCCTCAAACATAGCATAGTGTACACAGGCACGGACAAATATAAAAATCAGCGGTGTAATCACCGTGTACGGAATGCCGATTTTCGGCTCAAGTCGCTTTGCATACTCGGTATAGCGCTCATTTACCCCCTCAAAGAATTTCTTGCCGTGCTCAATATATTTCGGATGGGTATAGACCTGATACATCAACCGATATTTTTTGCCGTGCTTCTTTGCGGTCCAATACGGAACCTCTTTCACAAATCGAACAACATCCTTCGGGTCGGTGGGAGCTTTTTCCATAAAATCATCCTCGACCTTTTCCATACAGTATGCAGTTGATTCAATAATCAGTTCATCAACACTGTTGAAATAGGAATACAGATTTCCCGTTGTACAGCCACACGCTGCCGCCAAAGCCTTGATGCCCGTACCTGTCAATCCGTTTTCAGCATAGCATTCAAAGCATTTTTCCATTATTTCCCTCTTACGCTCGTTGTGCTGTTCCTCTGTTGTTCTCATAATGTTCGCTTCCTTTTGATAACTAATCGATTAATTAATTATAGTATAGCACAGAGCTACGGCAATTTCAACAATTAATTAAGAAAAAATCGCAAAATATTAAATTTTTATCACATCTGTCGGAAACTTTACTGCTATAGCAGTACCCTTTTCCGAACTTTCTTCCACACGAACTTTACCATTGTGCAGTGCAACGATTTCCCACACCAAAGAAAGTCCCAATCCAACTCCGCCGTATTCTCTGCTTCGGGATTTATCCACACGAAAGAAGGGCTGAAAAATACTTTCTCTGTATTGTTCGGGGATGCCGTAGCCGGTATCCGCAATCGTAATAACAAGCTGATTGTCTTTGTTCATTACGGTAATATTCACTGTACCGTCAAAACGGTTGTAGCGTATAGCGTTTTCGGTCAGATTATATAACAAACGGTAAATCAGCGTATCACTGCCTGTCATAACAGCATCGCCCGTGCTTTCAAGTGTAACATTGTTCTTCTCTGCAAGGGGTGCAAGGTCAGTGAAAATCTCTTCTACCATAGGTCCTATCTCTATGCGGTCGGCACACGATACTGTGCGAAGCTCGCTCATTTCCAACAGGGTTTTTGTCATTTGCGTCATTCGTTCGGTCTGCTCACGCAACAATCGGAGAAACTCTGCCGTTTCAGGCGATACCTCGGGATGCTCTGCCGAAAAAAGTTCAAGCTGTGCCTGCATAAGCGAAAGCGGCGTGCGCAACTCATGTGCGGCGTTTCCCGTGAACTGTCGTTGAGCGGTAAATCCCTCATCAAGACGGTCAAGCATCAGATTGAACGACTTGACAAACTGTCTCAGTTCAGGCGGAACTTCTTCGGTTATCTTCATATCCGTCAAATTGTTAGGTTGAACCTTTTCAACCCGAGCGGTAAAAGTACGCAGAGGCTTCAGCGCATGCCCGCTTAAAAAATACGCAAGCACACCGCCTAACAATGTTGCCGCCGCCGTAATATACCAATTGGTAGCGATAAAGGATTCCTGTGCTCCGTTGATTACGATAGTCAATTCACGATCAAGCTTTTCGTGTTCGGGATCAAAAAAGTCAGGTTCTCCTTTGTCCGTATCACCGTAACCTGTAACATAAGAGCCTATGGAATCCATATAATGGCTGCCGGAATAGCCGATAAGAACATTCATAAAAATGCAGGTGGCTCCGATAAGAAGTGCAGTCATCAGAGTTATGCGCCATTGCAAGGATAGCTTTTTCATACTTTTTCTTCCTCCATAACATATCCTTCACCAATGCGATTGCGAATCGGGTCATAGCCGAGTGCCGCACGCAGTTTCTTTCGTAATGCAGAAATATGTACTCTTATTGAATTGCTGAAATTGTCAACACTGTTATCCCAAACATGGTCGAGCAGTTCTTCCTGACTGACGGGGCGACCTTGATTAAGAAGTAAATATTCAAGTATTCCGATTTCTTTTCGGGTAAGTGACAGTTCCTGACCGTCAGCAACGGCAACACGGGCTTTGGTGTCAAAAGCAACCTTTCCACAGTTCAAAACAACATTGTTTTGTGTAAACCTACGGCGAGTCAGACTGCGTATTCTTGCCTCAAGCTCCTCCAAATGAAAAGGCTTTGTCAGGTAATCGTTTGCTCCGGCATCCAGTCCCTCCACCTTGTCGGCAACCTCACAGCGTGCCGAAAGAATTAACACTCCGGTATCTCTGTCGGTTTGTCGCAGAGTTCGCAGTACCGTCATCCCGTCTGCACCGGGTAAATTCAGATCAAGTAAAACAAGATCGTACTTTTCTATTCCGAGCAACTCATTTGCTTTGTTTCCGTCATAGCAAAAATCAACGCTGTATGCCAATCTTTTTAGGCTGCGAACAATTGTCTCGCACAGCGCACGCTCGTCTTCAATTACTAAAATACGCATAGAAACTCTCCTTGTTGTGTTTTCATATTTCTTTGATAATTTAATTATATCATTATATCGCTCAGACATAAAGTTTTTGTTAAGTTTTCGTTCTTAACAGGGATTTTACATCCTCTGTGCTACAATGGGAGCACAAAAGAAAGGAGTGACCGAATTGACTCGAAAGAAAAAAGCCGTATTTCAGATCGTACTGATTATCTGCGGAATTACGATGCTGTGTTACGGAGCTCTGCGTGGAGAGGCAGAAACCGTGTTAAGCAAGGCAATCCGGCTGTGTTTGGAGTGTGTGGGAATTGGATAACAAAGAACCGAAGAAAAAAAGAGGCGGTGTATCGCAGTTTCTCTCACGCTTTCGATGGCTTATTCAAGCAGGAGCAACTTTGCTGAGTAATATTCATCTGCCGAATTTATTGAAGGGCAGAATTTATCAAGGCAAAGGAAAGGCTGTTTGCGTTCCGGGACTGAATTGCTATTCCTGCCCGGCGGCATCGGGCGCCTGCCCAATCGGCTCGTTTCAGGCTGTGGTGGGATCGTCAAAATTCAGTTTTTCATATTATATCACAGGATTCCTCATATTGATAGGAGTTCTGCTCGGGCGTTTTATCTGCGGTTTTTTGTGTCCGTTCGGATGGCTTCAGGAACTGTTACATAAGATACCTACAAAAAAGCTTTCCACTAAAAAGCTGAAACCGCTGACATACATAAAATATGCAGTTTTGCTTTTTGCAGTAGGTTTGCTGCCAATGCTCATTACAAACGATGTGGGTATGGGAGATCCTTTTTTCTGTAAGTATCTTTGTCCTCAAGGGGTACTCGAGGGAGCAATCCCTCTTGCCGCCATTGATTCGGGAATCCGTGCCGCACTGGGTACGCTCTTTTCGTGGAAGCTGGGCATATTGATTACGGTAATCGTACTAAGTGTACTTTTCTATAGACCGTTCTGCAAGTGGCTGTGTCCTCTCGGTGCATTTTACGCATTGCTTAACAAGGTGTCGCTTTTCGGAATGAAAGTAGACAAACACAAATGCATTTCCTGCGGAAAGTGTGCCAAAGTATGCAAGATGGATGTAGATGTAACCAAAACTCCCGACCACACCGAATGCATACGCTGCGGTAAGTGTATCCGTGCCTGTCCTGCCAAGGCGGTCAGCTTTCGCTACGGCTTTGGCAAAGGAAAAGAAAATGATTGTCCCGCTGAAAAAGCGGAAACAGCAAAACAAAAAATTGAAACAGAAATTGAAACAGAAATTGGAACAGAAAAGGAGTAAATACCATGAAAACAACAAAAATTTTAACCTTACTGACTGCCTTGATGATGTTGTTAAGCTTTGCCGCCTGTGGCACAGCCAAAGGCAATACGACGAATACTACTGCAAATAAGAAAAGCGAAACGGCTATGCTGACAGCTGTGAATCCGAAAACAAAAGACGAGGCCGCCGACCTGCATCAAAAACTGATGGCACAGGAAAATGCTATTCTTTCCGAAAACAGCAAGCTTTGGGAAAAGGTATTTATTTCAGCCGATAAGGGTATGGCGATGATTGAGGACGGCGGAAACTACGGTGATTTTCTTCTGAAAACGATTGACGGTATCAAGGATCAATTCAGTGCAGATGAGTTAAAGCTGCTTAATGAAAGCGCCGAAGAGATTAAGGAAATTGAAGGAAAACTGACGATTTTGGAACAAAAATTTCCCGGATGCGGAGAAAAACCGTCTGATGGAGATATGAGCGTTCCGGCGGAAAACGGTAAGCCCATCGAAAAGGATAATCTGAAGAAATTCCCGACATTTGACGGCAAGGATCTTGACGGAAACGAAGTTAAGAGCAGTACGCTTTTTGCAAAAAATACCGTTACTGTAGTCAACTTCTGGTTTACCACCTGCAATCCCTGCGTGGAAGAACTTGCCGACCTGGAAGCTCTGAATAAACAGCTTGCAAAAAAAGGCGGAGCAGTAGTCGGAATCAATTCATTTACACTTGACGGTGACAAAACGGCTATCTCTGACGCAAAGAATATTCTGGCAAAAAAGGGTGTGACCTACAAAAACATTTGGTTTGATTCAAAAAGTAAAGCCGGAGAATTTACATCCGGATTGTACTCCTACCCCACAACTTATGTTGTCGATAAAAACGGTAATATTGTGGGAGAGCCGATTGTCGGTGCAATAACCTCCGAAAAGCAGTCTGAAAAGCTGCAAAAGTTGATTGATCAGGCAATTGCAAACAGCAAAAACTGATGTGTGCCTGTCCCGACAAAGTATCAATAATGCATATTTTCAGGTTATGTAAATTTTACATATAGATTCCAACAAATATGCCAATAATTAAACCCATATAATTTTTAGTACAACAAAACCTCCTGCAACGGATTTTACTCTGTGCAGGAGGTTTATTCTTATTCCGATATTTTTTATTTCATCGTTATATCTGTATAAAAATTTTACATAGCTGTAAAGCTGTTTATCATCACAATAAATTTGTATTCTGTTCAAGCATTAAAAAAGAGGCTCTTTCGAGCCTCCTTTCAGCAGTTGTTCTACCCTATTTTATTGTAGAGTTTGTTACTGTCAAAATGCAAATATCAAAACTGCTGATGCGAGAAAAAGTGCAAAAGTAATCGGCTGAATTTTTATGTATTTTTCAACTTTTACAATTCGTTCTTCCGAAAAAGCATTTGATTGTACTGCTTTTTTGTAATCTCGATAAGACATTACAAACATAAAGATTGAAGCAATTATAAATGCAGTATAAAACACATATAAATAACTCTCCAAAAGCGAACCAAAATATTTTGTAATCAAAGAAAATGAAAAGCAAGCTGTCTGGAAAATCGGAGCTAAAATACTTCCTTGAATTATTCCGTCACATTTATCCTCAGGCTTATTATCCTCTTCATTCGGCAGAAAATAATCATCTGCAAGGCTTGAATTAATATGAACCCTCTTACGGTAGAGTTTTAATAAAGCTGCAATCAACAGCAATAAAAACATTGCTAAATTACTGTAAATATAGATTGAAAATTCAATATCGTGAAAGACATAAACTAAATCTCCGTCGCTATACATAGTTAAAGCATAAAAATAAGCATTAACTATAACTACCCAAGCATATATTCTTTTAACCTTTTTAAAAAGTATGCATATTGTTGCAAAGTGCATTGCAAACAGCAAAAGCAACAAAGATATAAACACAATCAAATCATACGGATTATGTGTTTTAAAAAAATTCATAAAAGGATAAAAATTCAAATACAACGCAGTTGTGGGAAACATAGTTAAATCCGAAGTAATTATGCAATAACCAATGTTCACAAACAGCAATAATATAAATAAACTTTGTAATCCTACGACAATTGAATAATAAATTTTCTTTGCTTTCATTTATAACATCCTATCTGTTATTTTACTTTTCATATTTGACTATATCAAAAGAATTCAAACAAAATCAATAATGTGTATGGTGATATCATGGCTGATGAGATTAATTAACAAAGGAATTTTTGGTCAATTCGGTTTTTCAAAATACTAATAACGAAAAAATCAAAATGTCGGCAACAAAAGGCTTTGCTGTAATAACTGCTCATATTAAATTCTTATTGAATGTATTAGATTGATTTTTAGTGATTAAGTGTGTATAATGTATATTGGGAGGTATCTATGGGAAAACAAAATTATTTTTTCAGCGGAATTACGGACATACTGATTCTTGCCATTTTGTGTGAACATGACAGTTATGTGTATGAAATTGTAAAATTCATAAAAGAAAAATCAAACGGATGCCTGTCCATATCTCAGAACACTGTTTACGCAGTCACCTACAAGCTTGTTAACGAAGGAAAAATCAGCGAATATTCAAAGCTTGTCGGCAAAAAGCGCACACGAATTTATTATCATATCGAGGACGAAGGTCGAGCATATTATGAAAACCTTTTGGAGAGTTTTCATAATGCATACAGCGGTGTAGAGAGTATTTTAAATATTTTAAAAGAGGACAAGGGCAATGAACAATAAAGTTTGCAAGGAATATATTAGGGAAATAAAAACGGTTTTCCCTGTTAAAAGCAAGCAGGAACGGGAGTATATCAAGAATCTGAGCAATGATATTGCGGATTTTTGTGAGCAAGAGGGTATAACCTCTAAGGAAGAATTGTACAACAATTACGGAAGTCCGATTGATGTTGTTTCGCAATATTTTTCAGCAACGGGGATTCCCTATGTTGTCAAGAAAATAAGGACAGGCAAATACATCAAAAGACTTATTGCGGTTGTACTTATTCTTACACTCATATCAACTGTTACATACTGCATTGTTTTGCATGAAGACCATCAGATTACAAAAAGACAGGAAGCTGTTATAGCCGAAGATGTAATCGAATAGTACAAATTCCGTTCGGATATTTTTTAAAATTTACAGACCGATTTCAAATTTGATTTTGAAGTCGGTCTTTTTTTGTATATACGCTTTTTACGCAATGAAAATACATATTCTGATTGTATTGTATCAATAGACATTACAAAAAGCAATACTTATTAATATTTTCTTTATCTAAAAGTCATATATTCATATCTGCCAATGCTTGAATAGCCATACGCAAACATAGCAAACAATATAAATGCTGACCAAAATTTCAAAAATTTTATAGCCGTATCATATTTCGATGTTGTGTACATTTTGTTTAAGTCATCTAAATAAGCAACTATATTATTAATTAGAATAGATAATGATGCGCCGCCCCATGATGCTACTATTGAAATATGTACACCCGCTAAATTAAATGTCAAAAGCAGCAACACACCATTTATGACAAAGAATAGTGCAATCAGTTTTGTAAGCGTATCAGAACGAAGGCTCTCATAGAATCGCCAATCTTTCGATTTATAATAATTATTAGCATAAAGGCACAAACACAATATTCCGCTTAATATAAATATCACAGTATTTACCGTGTTATCAGAACTATCAATCAGTTTAAATAATGTGAGCAAGAATATAGCAACTGTCAGTACAACATCAAAAGCAAAATATATCAAATATGACTTTACAATACGTTTGTTGCCGTTTAACTTTTTCGGATTGACTTTACTGTAATCTATAGTTTCAAAGTCTATTTTATTGTTTTCCGTCATGTAAAACACCTCATCTCGCCCATTCTCTTTTTTTCAGTTGGTTGGATACCAATATAATGACTAATTTTATCAATATCGGTTTTGGGATTATCTGTCCAAAGAATGAACTCAACCATAATCAAAAGAGAATGGCTTAACAGATTTCATATCATTAACTACAAACATGCCTATAGGCTTGTATTTGAGTATATTGAAACCTTTTATAATACCGTTAGGATTCACAGCCACTGCGACTATATGTCTCCTAATGATTTTGAAAAATTGTTTGAGAGGGTATCTTCTCTGTCAGCAGCTTAGTTGGCAGAACTTCTCATTTTATTTTGTGCTAAATCTTGACACAGGACCATTTACAATTTCTATTGCTTATAAATTTCATACATTCTTATTTTCGGCTTTCCGCAACTATTGACATTGAGCCTATTTAGTTTACAATTCGAGG
>ENA-OPMP01001525-OPMP01001525.1-human-gut-metagenome-genome-assembly--contig:-NODE-1525-length-9932-cov-1.660221_pt1 | contig 9932 bp, 8 predicted proteins | sample MGYA00241527_ERZ501751 | MGnify/ENA primary metagenome ERZ501751 (study PRJEB25962, sample SAMEA2042647) | human gut metagenome | biome: human gut; feature: human-associated habitat; material: faeces... | reverse complement strand
AGAGCCTTGCCATCATTGACTCTCTCGACGACTGCCAAATCAAGATACGTGAATAATACGACCAAACATCAATATAAAGGCCATCTATTATGCTGAATAGATGGCCTTTATCATTTCTATAAGTGGGTGACGGGCTTAGAGCATTTCACACTCTCTGAGCCACAGCTCACTCGAAGCATCGCTGGGCATACGCCAGTCGCCTCTGGGGCTGAGCGTCACGGAGCCGACCTTCGGGCCGTCCGGGATGCACGAGCGCTTGAACTGCTGGGAGAAGAAGCGGCGGAAGAATGTCTTGAGCCAATGCTTGATGACGTCATCCTCGTACTGACCTTCGAAGGCTTTCTGCGCAAGCAGGAAAATCTTCATCGGGCGGAATCCATGACGCATGAAATAATAGAGGAAGAAGTCGTGGAGCTCGTAGGGGCCAACCAGATCCTCTGTCTTCTGCTGGATATTGCCATCCTCGTCGGCAGGAACCAGTTCGGGGCTGATGGGAGTGTCGACCACATCATGGAGAGTGGCAGAGGTGTCGGCATCCATAGTTCCAGCAACAAACTTGACCAGACAAGCAATAAGTGTTTTGGGGATGCTGGCATTGACAGCATACATGCTCATGTGGTCGCCATTGTACGTACACCAACCAAGAGCCAGCTCGGACAGGTCGCCCGTACCGATAACGAGCCCACCCTCCTGATTGCTTACATCCATCAATATCTGGGTACGCTCTCGGGCCTGAGAGTTCTCATAAGTAGTGTCATGAACAGAGATGTCGTGACCAATATCCTCAAAGTGCTGGGTAACGCTCTTGGCAATGCTTATCTCTCGGATGGTAATGTGGAGACTCTGCATGAGTTTGATGGCATTGGTGTAAGTGCGGTCGGTGGTGCCGAAACCGGGCATGGTCACACCGATAATTCCGCTGCGGTTGAGTCCTAACTTGTCGAATGTCATGGCACATACCAATAATGCCAAAGTGGAATCGAGTCCACCGCTTATGCCGATGACAACCTTCTGGCAACCGGTGTGAACAAGGCGTTTGGCAAGTCCCATAACCTGGATGTTCAATATTTCCTCACAACTCTTTTCCATCATGTCGGGAGAAGGTATAAAGGGATGGGCGTCGACTGGGCGTTCCAGGACGAAATCCTTGGGCAGTATAGAGTGGGCATTCTTGAAGATGACGTCTTCGCCTATCATTCGGCGCTGGGCATTGACATAGGTGGTGTTGCCTCGACGCTCTGTCCGCAGGCGTTCAACATCTATCTGAGCTACCTGCATCTGTGGTGTCATCGCAAAGCGCGGCCCGCTCTGCAGCAAATGGCCGTTCTCAAATATCAATGCATTGCCGCCATAGACTACATCCTGGGTGCTTTCGCCAAAGCCGGCACTCGAATAGACATATCCAGTGATGGTGCGTGCGCTCTGTTGAGCCAGCAACTTGCAGAGATAATCGTGCTTGCCAATCAGTTCGTCGCTGGCAGAAAGATTGAAGATGATATCGGCACCTGCCAACGCAAGGTGATTGCTGGGAGGCGTGGGGGCCCAGACATCTTCGCAAATTTCGACACCAAACCTTACGCCATCGCAAGTGACAAAAATCTGCGGCGTGAAGGAGAGGTTAATCTGATTGCCGGCAAAGCGCAGTTCGGTAGTGCGCAGGTCTTGAACAGAAGCAAACCAACGCTTCTCGTAGAACTCGTTGTAGTTGGGCAGATACTCCTTGGCAACAATGCCCAAAATCTGGCCCTTCTGGATGATGGCGGCACAGTTGAGCAGCAAATCACCAACAGCGATGGGCAGACCCACGATGGAGATGATGTTAAGCTGACGTGTGAAGTCGAGCAACATGAGCATGGCACTCTCTGTGGTTTCGAGCAAGAGGTTCTGCCTAAACAGGTCCTGACATGTATAGCCAGTAAGGGACAGTTCGGGGAAAACAATAATCTCTACCCCCTGCCCTTCGGCCAATATAATCTGTTGTTCTATCTGCTCGACATTGTATTTGCAATCTGCCACCTTTACAGAGGGAACTGCCGAAGCGACTTTTATAAATCCGTAGTTCATAATGTTCTGTTTGTGAATGGTTAAGTTATCTGATAGTTACCTGAGTTGCTCCATAACCATACTCCTGGAATGATGCATCCTGATACTGGTATCTCTTATATTTGTAATTGAGCATATTGATGAGGGAATGGCGCAACACGCCCTCGCCCTTGCCATGGATAAAGATAATCTTCTTGCCCTTCTGGGTGCTGTATTTATCCAGCACTTCCTGGAACTTGCCAATCTGATAGTTGAGGATATCGGCATGCGACATGCCAGCAGTGCTGTCGAGAAGAGCGTCAATGTGCAGGTCGACAACCAGTTCGTCGTTATTGCGCGGACGCGGTGCAGACTGTGGCTTGGTGGCAGTATCTTTGCCAGACACCAAACGGGAAGGTTCAACGTTGCCTGCCATCTTGCTCTTCAATTCAGCGGCATCGATATGGAGAGGATGCGCAATCTTGTCGTCCTCTACAATGGTGTACAACAATGCCGGTGTGTCGAAATAAATGGTCTTCTGGAACGAGTGGAGTTTATAGAACTTGACGGGGTCAAGCCTAAGTTGAACCTCAACGACAGGTTTAAGGATGAAAGACTTCTCTCTCTTGTAGGCAAAGAGTTGGAATCCCATCTTGAGAAGGCTGTTGAGCTCTTCTCTTCCTACCTCTTCTATATATAAAGATGTATTGGGCTCGATTTCTCCCTGTGAGTGTAGGGTCCAGGCGTTACCTTCGGCAGTCATGAACGAGTATTGCAGACAATAGTTGCAGTCATTGACAAGGTAGGCTTCAAACCGGGTGGTCGTCATCTCCTTGATATTGATTGGGACAAAGGCAAGATAGCATGAGAGAGCGTTTCCGCCTTTGCGCTCTTCGGCTGGCATCTTAAAGGTAACTTCCTTGTCGGCGATGTCGACATATTCGACATCGGTATCGACATCGGAATCCGTACCATCTGCAAGCAGGGCCTTGACACTCTTGTTGTCTTTAGGCTTGCTTTCGGTCTTGGCAACTACCTTGGCAATGCTATAATCGTCATTGCCAATGACCACTACCTCATTGATGGGGGTTGGAATCTGGAAGCCGTCTTCATCCTCAACGAGGACAATATTCTTACCTTGAAATCCTGCAATGACTCCGCCGCCGGTTTCACTGAGGAAGCTAACTTTATCTCCTATTTTCATATCTTTACGTTTCCAATAATTAGGGAATTAATAATGAACTGTCTCCATAGCTGAGGAAACGGAAATCGTGGCTCAGCGCGTAGTCATATATCTTGTGCCAGTCTCCATTGACAAATGCACTTACCAGCAAAAGCAATGTGCTTTGTGGCTGATGGAAATTGGTGACGAGCATCTTGACTATCTTGTACTCAAAACCCGGAGCTATAATAATCTGTGTGCTTGTATGCAGTGCCTCAAGATGGTTTGTCTCAAGATATGTCAGTATATTCTGAATAGCTTGACAGGGGCTGATGCCATCAACTATCTTGCCATTACGGTTGTCGTCATAAGGCTCCCATTGATTGACATGGAGCTCGTCTTCAGTAGCATTGGGATTATACTGCAATTTGACACCTATATAATATAGGCTCTCAAGTGTGCGGACGCTTGTCGTTCCCACGGCGATGGCCTTACAGTCGTGCTGCAAGAGGGTTTGCAGGGTGGTACGCTTGACGACGATATACTCGCTGTGCATCTCGTGGCCACAAATCTGCTCGGTCTGGACCGGCTTGAAGGTTCCTGCGCCTACGTGGAGCGTCAATTCCTCGCGGTGAATACCCTTGTCATCTAAGGCCTCAAGGACATCCTTGGTGAAATGAAGTCCTGCTGTTGGGGCAGCTACGGAACCCTTTATCTTGGAATAGACAGTCTGGTATGTCGTCTTGTCACTTTCCTGTGTCTCGCGGTTAAGATATGGCGGTATAGGAAGCTCGCCGATGGAATCCAAGATTTCCGCAAAACTTACCTCGTCGGAATCCCAATCGAAGTTAATCCAGAAGTTGGTGCCAGTGGCGACCTTTGTGTTCTGAGAGTTGTCGCGGCTGACTGAGAGGACAAACTTATGGCCGTTGATGTCAAACTCGCGATGCAGAGAACCTTCCTTCCATTTCTTGAGGTTACCAATCATGCACCTCCACGCGCAGTGGCGACGTGTCTGGAATATCTGCTCATAGTCAACGGGGAAAGCGGGCTCCATCAAGAATATCTCTATCAATGCGCCGGTCTCCTTCCTGAAGTGCATACGCGCCTGTATCACTTTGGTATTATTGAATACCATCAACGAACCAGCCGGCAAATGGTCGGGCAGATGATTGAAAACATCTTCCGAAACTATGCCGTGTTTATACAAGAGTAGTTTGCTATGATCACGCTGGGCAAGAGGAAATTTGGCTATCCTCTCATCGGGCAGCGGATAATTGTAATCACTGATTTTAATATGTTTTGTATCCATTATGTCAAACTAAAAATGATTGCGAATATAACTAATAGCGCCATGACGCAGATTACTGTGTTGATATCTGAACGACGATACGCCATATCGGGGGTCGCGGCGTCGTCGGAGGCCCTAACGCGTCTTGTGTCTTTTACCTTATTATACATAGTATAGGCAAAAAGGCCGCTGACACTGCCCCACACCACCCCAACGATAATGTCGCTCGGATAATGGACGCCAAGATAAAGCCGCGTCCAACAATTGACGAGCGCCCAGGTAATCAAGGTACATGCGAAGAGTCGGTCCTTAACTAACAAACTGAAGAAAACGGCCACAGCCATAGTGTTGGATGCATGGGCAGAGAAGAAACTATATCCCTCTGCACGATAATTGTTGACGACCTGAACACTATCTTGCATAAGTGTATCATGGATGGGGCGAAGTCGAGCAACGAGTGGCTTAACTATCAAGTCTGCCATTCCCTCGCTCAAGACTATAGCAAGCAAGGCCATGCTTATGACCAATGAGATTTGGACCACAGTTTTATGGTTATTTATGACCAACAGCAAGAGGGCAATATAAAGCGGTATCCACATATAGCCGCAAGTCAGCGTCACTGCCAATCTGTCAACGAAGGGGCAATGGCTCCCATTGAAGACCATCAGCAAGGTTTTGTCTGCGGCATATAGTGTAGAATAATTCATGCTTTATTACAGCTAATTATATCTTCTCCAAAGATGAAGACTTAATCCATCCCTCTCTTCCATCAGCAAGTTTGATGCCGTACCAACCCTCTATGGACTGGTCTGTTATGTCTACCTTCGTACCTTCATGCAAGACATAAACATCAGTAGATGTAGGAGCTGGCGTCTTCTTCACATTAACCGTGGAAGAAATGATAATTGCGCCTGTTCTGTGTAACAGCATCTCCTTTTGTTGTTGCGCGAAAAGCATGCTGAATGCGGTGACAACGATAAGAACTAAGGCGCCATAGAAACCTACCTTCCTGACCAATACTCGATTGCCAAATAAGTAGAAAAGGACCAAAGACAATGCTCCGATGATGGACACTAGGCTGACAATAGCCCAAGAATCAATGCCAGTGTAAAATACCAGTGACTGATACCATGTCTTAAAAAACATCTGGTCTTCTGGTACTATCTTGTCAATGGTCTTGTTGCGCGCAAATTTCAGGTTAAACCGTACATCAGCGTCTCCGGGCGACAACAACAACGCACGCTCGTAGGCGAGAATTGATTGCGAAATGTTGTCAGAACGAAAATACGCATTGCCGAGATTATAATAAATCTCAGGAGATTTACCGCTCTTCAGGAGCTCTTGATAATCCTGTATTGCCTGTTGGTAGTTACCTCTCTTATAATCCTTGTCAGCATTCTCTTTGGTAACAGCACCAACCTGGCATGAAACTGCCAGCGCCATCACTACCAACAACGCTTTCGTATTGATACGGTTCTTCTTTTTCATCACTCTCTCAATTTCAATAATGGCAGTCATTGCAGATTCAAAAGTCTTGTTCATATTGCCCGCAGGGTCTCCGGGCGCAAATCTTTCAAACTCGCATTCTGTCAAGGCATCAGTAAACTTCTGGATGGTGGCATCATCAACGCTGTGATTGGCCAATGTCTGTGAAATGTTATCTCTTGACAATTCTTCGATAGCCATATTCAACTTGTCGCCGACATATCCCCACAAGGCTCTAAGCACCTCGTCATAGAATTCTTCGGATTTACCTTGTATCATCAGTTTGCTTGCCTTCCTCAGTCGTTTAGTTGCAATTCTGTTGGCTTTCTTACCCTTGATTCTGACCACGTCGGCGTTAAGGACTGCCCTCTTTCTGAAAACAACCAGCAATACGACAAAGATTACTATTACAATAATCAATGAAGTCCAATAGGCTACGCTACCGAAGAACATTGAAGAGAAATTTTTGATTGTGACTCCGCCTTCTTTGATGCCACGGATATCAGTATTTTGATCCTTGGCATAGTCAGAGACGCTACCACTCTTGCCATCGCCTTTAGCTATCTGCAAATTAATGGCCTGCGTCTTCACGGTGCGATACTGATTGCGGTCAACATCATAGTAGACGAGTTCAACAGGAGGTATTGTATAGTTGCCTTGATTGCGTGGAACGGCAAGGAAATCATAAATCATGTTTCCCTCCAAGCCATTGGACGTAAGTTTGGTCTTGTCTGTAATCTTTGCATCATACTGGTCGAAATCTTTGGGGAACTTTACAACAGGCTGCTTGATAAGTTTCAAGTTGCCGTAACCACCGATAACGACTCTGAAGTTAAGAGGCTCACCCGCCTTGATATCCTTGTTGTCTACCTGGGCAGAGATATTGAATTTACCGACTCCGCCAGAGAAATTCGCCGGTTTTGTGGGTAACGGCTCTACCTCAACGGACAAGCCCGGGGCAACGATGTCGCGTTTTACCTCCACATAACCAGAGCCGCCATTGAAGAAGGCCTCAAAAGGATCAACCGAGCGATTTTCCTGAACCACGATACCATGGAAAGTGATGCTTGGTATCTTCAAGCTACCTGTCATTTGAGGGTACATGACATACTGGCTCCATGTTACGCATCTATATGGACGACCATTAACCCTCTCTATATGGAAACTCTTCTGTTGCGGCAACTTGACTTCTTGTGTATGGAAGCCTGTCAAGTCCGGCATCTTTCCTTCCAACTGAGTCAGCTCCAGCGTTGTATACACCTTGTAAGTCAGTAATATGGGTTCCTGTTCATGAACCTTGCGTTTGTTAGCACTTACCTTGATAAAGAGTTCATTACCAGATATTCTGCTACCTTGCTCACGGATGGCAGAAGTGTTTGGATTGTTGTGACCATTGTTATTGTTGCTACGCGCCTGACCGGATATCGTTATCTTTGTACTATGAGAGGCAATGGTTTTTCCATGGATTTTAGCGTGAGCGGCGGGAACCGTGAATGTTCCGGCCTTGTTGGCATATAGAGTATATGTGTATGTAATGGATGAACTGGAAGTTGTATGACCATTGACCATACTGAAACTTGAGACTTTGGAGGCATAAGGTCCAGCGATGACTTCGACTTCGTCAGTAGAACGCATGTTTGACCTGAAATCATCGACATCCTGAGTGCTTACTGTATATGCCACTCTGAAATTTTCACCGACATTAACCCGAGAAGGGGCTGCAACGTTAATATGCTGTCCCTTGATGGCCATTGTAATATAAATACCAACGAGTATCAATATATATCGTTTCATCTTCAATTCATTCAATATGTCTGTCATTATGATTGCGATTATAAAAAAGAACACGTATCTGACAAAATCACCAATTCTTGTCCAAGTTTCGCTTTTGTGGATTCTGCATCGATTTCTTCAGTCTCTGCTGCGTAGCCTTCTCTTCCTGGATAGCTGCATTAAGCAGTTGCTCGGCATTGTCTTTGCTCATTTGCTCATTACTCTGCTGCTGCTTCTGCTGCTGATTATCCTTGTTCTCTTGTTTCTTGTCCTTGTTCTTTTTGTCCTTATTGTCGTCTTTGTTTTGTTGCTTGTCGTTTTGATTCTTCTGATTTTTCTGCAACCGCTTACACAATACATAATTGTAACGAGTCTCATTATCAGCAGGATTGTTTCTCAGACTTTCCTTATAGGCTTCGATGGCTTCCTTGTACATTTGGTGAGACTGGCAAATGACGCCTATATTGTGATAGGACTTTGACTTTCTTATCTTGTTGGTTTCGATTTTACCTGCAAGTTCATATTGTTTTATCGCTGCAGAGTCTTTCTTTTGTGCTTGCAAAGCACACCCCAAGTTGTATATGGCCTGAGTATTTCCGCCATTACTGGCTATAGCCTTACGATATTCAATTTCTGCTTTTGCGTAATTCTGTTCATAGAAGAACCTGTTACCTATGCGCACCAATTGTCTGTCATTCTGGGCTGACAGATGAGCGCTGATAGTAAGCAATATAGATATCAAGAAAATATACCGTAATCTCATTTCTTTTTAAACAATTTGATGTTCTTGAATAAGGGATTGCACACCTCCAGGAGACACGCTTCTATGATAAGAAGAAGCATTGCCAAGATTGCAAATGCTTGAAACTGCTCGTTGTATTCGCTGTAAATCACGCTGTCAGAGTCTCCCTTCTGCAACTTTTCAAGTTCGTTGTTCAGTTGGTCCTGCGCATCACTTGTATTGTCTACATGGATGTACATGCCACTTCCTGCCTGAGCGATATCACGACACATCTTTTCATTGAGAACAGACATAACCGTCTGCCCCGTATTGTCAGTCAAGTATCCACCATCGTCATTGGGAATTGGAGCACCTTTTTCGCTACCAACGCCCAAGATAAACACATTGATACCCTTCTTCTTTGCGGCTTTGGCTGCTTCCAACGCGCCACCTTCATGGTCTTCACCATCGGTAATGAGAATGATGGCCTTACCCACCTTCTCCTGTTGTGTAAAGCTGTGCATGGATATGTCAATAGCTTTAGCGATGTCGGTGCCTTGGGTATTGATAAGCGACGGACTGATGTTTTGCAGGAACATCTTGGCTGATACATAGTCACTGGTTATCGGCAGCTGCACAAAAGCATCGCCGGCGAAGACCACAAGTCCCACCTTATCATTATTGAAATTGTCGACCAGACTTTCTACCATGAACTTGGCTTTGTCCAGACGCGAGGGAACCACATCCTGTGCCTTCATCGAATTGGAGATATCCATTGCAATAATCAACTCTATTCCGTTTCGCTTTTCTTGCGACACCTTAGAACCCATCTGCGGTCGCGCGAGGACAATAATCAGCAATGACAATGCGGCAAGACAAAGCCAGAATTTTACCGTAGGTCTATACGGAGAAGCATCAGGCATAAGCAACTTCAAGAGTTGGGGGTCACCAAATTTCTTGAACTTGTTATGCCGCTGGCGCCATACTACCAGTCTGATGAAGGCAAGTATCGGCACCACCCACAGTAACCATAAATATATAGAATCTTCGAATCTCATAATTTAGGGAATTCTTCTTAATACCGTTGTTCTTAATAATATTTCCAAAAGCAGACAGAGGATGGCCGCAATGGCAAATGGCTGATAAGCCTCATATCTCTTAGAGAATTTCTTTACGTTCATCTTTGTCTTCTCCAACTTGTCGATATCCTTGTAGATATTCTTCAACTCGGCATTGTTGGTTGCCCGATAGAAATTGCCATCCGTTGTTGCAGCTATATCACTCAGCGTCTTGGTGTCTATCTCTACAGGTATGTTGACATACTGCACGCCGCCAGCAACTATCGCCGGATAACGTGCCACCTTGTTTGTACCCACTCCGATGGTATATACGCGGATGCCCATGCTTTTGGCTATCTGTGCCGAGGTCATTGGCCATCCTGGATTTCATCTCATCTGAAGGAGGATCCTTCGGCTGTC
>ENA-OPMP01001511-OPMP01001511.1-human-gut-metagenome-genome-assembly--contig:-NODE-1511-length-9998-cov-1.509705_pt1 | contig 9998 bp, 9 predicted proteins | sample MGYA00241527_ERZ501751 | MGnify/ENA primary metagenome ERZ501751 (study PRJEB25962, sample SAMEA2042647) | human gut metagenome | biome: human gut; feature: human-associated habitat; material: faeces... | reverse complement strand
CCGCTGTTATCGGCAGTACGGGTAGCGGCAAATCAACGCTTATAAATCTTATACCGAGATTCTTTGACGTTACCGAAGGCAGTATTACTATAGACGGAACCGACATCAGAGATGTAACACAGCATTCTCTCCATGACGTTACAGGCCTTGTGTCGCAGAAAGGCGTACTGTTCTCGGGCACGATAGACAGCAATATAAGATTCGGTGCGGAAAATGCCGATGATGAAACTATCAGATTTGCCGCAGAGATTTCGCAATCGTCCGAATTTATCGACAGCAAGCCGCAAAAATACAACGAGCCTGTTTCTCAGGGCGGAACGAATGTTTCGGGCGGACAGAAACAGCGTCTGTCTATCGCCCGTGCAATTGCCAAAAAGCCTAAGATATATCTGTTTGACGACAGCTTCTCCGCACTTGATTTCAAGACAGATGTGAAGCTGAGAAAGGCACTTGCCGACAATATTCACGATTGCACGATAATAATCGTTGCACAGCGTATCAGCACGATATTGAATGCCGATAAAATAATAGTGCTTGACGAGGGCAGAATAGCAGGAATCGGAACTCACAGTGAGCTTATGGAAAACTGTGAGGTATACAGGCAGATAGCACACTCGCAATTGTCGCAAAAAGACCTTGCGGCGATAGATAACGCAAAAGGGGGTGCTGTAAATGCGTAATTCTCACAGAGGAGGACCCGGCACTCCTGTAGAAAAGGCAAAGGATTTCAAGGGCAGTATCGGAAAACTGGCAAGGTATATGAGCGAATATAAGATTTCGCTTGTTTTCGTTGTGATATTCGCAATTACATCAACCGTATTCAATATTATCGGTCCTAAGCTGATGGGTAATGCCACAACGGAGATTTTCAACGGCATTATCGCAAAGGTAAACGGTACGGGCGACGTGAACTTTGATACGCTCGGTGCTATACTTCTTTTGCTTATAGGATTTTATCTTATCAGCAGTATCTGTTCATTTATACAGGGCTGGCTGATGACGGGCGTTTCACAGAAGGTCAGCTACAGACTCCGTAAGGAACTTATCGCAAAGATAAACCGTATGCCGATGAACTATTTTGACAAAAGCACGCACGGCGAGGCACTGTCAAGAGTAACAAATGATGTGGATACTCTGGCACAGAATCTGAATCAGAGCATTACACAGCTTGTCACCTCGGTTACCACTATCATAGGTGTAATGGTAATGATGCTGTCGATAAGCCCGCTTATGACGCTTATCGCCGTTCTTATTCTTCCTGTTTCGATGGTACTTGTGCTTTTCGTTGTAAAGATTTCTCAGAAGTATTTCAAGTCACAGCAGGAGTATCTCGGTCACATAAACGGACAGGTCGAGGAAATCTACGGCGGTCACAATATTGTCAAGGCGTTCAACCGTGAGGAACGTGTTATCAAGGATTTTGAAAAGGCAAATGATATTTTATATAAATCTGCGTGGAAGTCGCAGTTTTTCTCCGGTGTTATGATGCCTGTTATGACCTTTGTGGGAAATCTGGGATACGTTGCCGTTGCTGTTGTCGGAGGTTTACTGGCGGCAAATGGAACTATAATGGTCGGTGACATATTATCGTTTATCCAGTACGTCAAGAATTTCACACAGCCTATAACACAGCTGGCACAGGTATCAAGTATGCTTCAGTCGACCGCCGCAGCCGCTGAGAGAGTATTTGAATTTCTGGCAGAGGACGAAGAAGAGCAATGTGCGAAGGAACACGCAATGCTTACCGATACCTCCGGTAATACCAGAAATGTAACAACGCTTGATATTACCGGTGATGTAACGTTTGAGCACGTCCGTTTCGGCTACACCCCCGAAAAGATAATCATTAACGATTTCAGCGCAAGCGTAAAGCAAGGTCAGAAGATAGCAATCGTTGGTCCTACCGGAGCGGGAAAAACAACCATTGTCAAATTACTCATGCGTTTCTATGAACTTAACGGCGGAAGGATACTCATTGACGGGTATGATATAGCGGACTTCGACAGGAGTGAGCTTAGAGAGCTTTTCGGAATGGTGCTTCAGGATACATGGCTGTTCAAGGGCAGTATTATGGAGAATATCCGATACGGAAAGCTTGATGCGACAGATGATGAAGTTATTGCTGCCGCAAAAGCGGCTCACGTTGACCATTTCATAAGGACACTTCCCGGCGGTTATGATATGGAGTTAAACGAGGCATCCAATGTATCGCAGGGCCAGAAACAGCTTCTGACAATAGCAAGAGCGATTCTTGCAAATAACAAGATACTGATTCTTGATGAGGCTACAAGCTCGGTCGATACCCGTACCGAGATACAGATACAAAAAGCTATGGATAATCTTATGAAGGGCAGAACAAGCTTTGTAATAGCACATCGCCTGTCTACGATAAAAGATGCCGATCTTATACTTGTTCTTAAGGACGGAGATATTATCGAGCAGGGTAATCACGAGGAACTTATTGCAAAGAACGGTTTCTATGCCGAGCTTTACAATTCACAGTTTGACAGCTGATACCGCTGAGGTTTAGAGGTTTATTAAGAATTTGCAAAGGTGCAAAGCAGAAATGTTTTGTGCCTTTTGCTTTTTGCCCGGCGAATTAATCGCAAATCGTGCTGTTTCGCTTTATACGGCGGTAAAAGCAACACGGATATTCTGCCGTAAATAAATTACCTGCCTTGTTGTTTCCGACCTTGACAATGAATTTAAAAGGGAATATACTTATATCAACGACAGATTTCGGAGGTGTCTATTTGTTACAGGACGTTGTATCCGTTTCACTCCCTGTGAATGAGCGGATGATGATAAAAAAGAACCATTTTGAGCCGTACAACCTTACAGGCAACGAAAAGCGTATATGTATAGTTACAGGTATTCACGGCGATGAACTGGAAGGGCAGTACGTTTGCTATGAACTGATAAGAAAGCTCAGCGAAAACAGGCATTTGCTCAGCGGTATAGTTGATATATATCCGTCTATGAATCCGCTCGGAATGGATTCGATAAAGCGTGAGATGCCGATATTCGAGCTTGATATGAATATGATTTTCCCCGGCTCGGAAACCGGTGCGGTGGCTGAGCATATTGCCGCCGCTATCATGAACGATATAAAGGGTGCGGATATATGTATCGACATTCACGCAAGCAATATATTCCTGCGTGAAATTCCGCAGGTGCGTATTTCGGAAGAAACTGCACCGAAGCTGTTGTCCTATGCCAAAATGCTGAATGTTGACTTTATATGGGTACACTCCAGCGTCACTGTTATGGAGGCTACTCTCTCACACAGCCTTAACAAAGAAGGAACGCCGACACTTGTTGCTGAAATGGGTGTTGGAATGCGTATAACCAAGTCTTACGGCGATCAGCTCCTTGACGGAATATTCAACCTGATGGCTGAGATGGGAATATGGACAGGCGAAACGAAGAAGGTTTCTCATCCTATTGTTTCCACAGACGGAAATGTATCGTTCATATATTCGGATACATCCGGTATTTTTATGCCTGCAATAAAGCACTGGGCAGGAATATCCAAGGGAGATCATATAGGCGATATACTCGATCCGCTTTCGGGTGCGGTCGAGCAGGAAATATTCGCACCTTGCAGCGGTATTGTATTTACGTTGCGTGAGTACCCTGTTGTATATGAAGGCTCGTTGCTTGCAAGAATACTCGGAGGGTGCTGAAATGAATAAAGAAAACATAGTTACATTGAAATCACCTTACCGTGATGATTTTCAGATAAACGGATACAGATTCGGTAAGGGTGAAAAAACCTGTTGTATAGTCGGTGCAATGCGTGGCAACGAGGTTCAGCAGTTATATGTATGCTCACAGATCATAAGAGCCCTTTCAAATATTGAAAAAAAGGGCGATCTGGTTTACGGTAAACAGATAATGGTCATCCCTTCGCTGAATCCGTTTTCGATGAATATCCAGCGCCGTTTCTGGTCAGTAGATAATACCGATCTCAACAGAATGTTCCCCGGTGACGCACACGGAAAGACCACACAGAGAATAGCCGCAGGCATATTCGATTTTATAAAGGAATATCAGTACGGCATTCAGTTTACTTCATTCTATATTTCCGGTGACTTTATACCTCATGTAAGAATGATGGATACCGAGCATAAAAACATAGGACTTGCAAATTTATTCGGTCTTCCGTATATACTTCTCAGAAAACCCAAGCCGTTTGACACGGCAACGCTGAACTTCAACTGGCAGAACTGTGATACGAGCGCATTTTCCGTATATACAAACGAAACAGAGCATATTGACGAGGAATCGGCAAATATAGCGGTAAGCGCTGTACTCCGTTTTTTGTCGAGAATGGGCGTCATAAAGTATCAGAGCCACGGCGGTTATATGGCAACTACGCTTGAAGAAGAGCATCTGATGTCAGTACACGCTAAAAGCGGCGGAATATACCGCAGGATAAAACAGCCCGGCGACGAGGTGGAGCAGGGAGATGTAATGGCAGAGATACTCGATCCGTTTGAAGGCACGGTCAAGGAAGAAATCAAGTCACCCGCAAATGGAATTGTGTTCTTTGCACATAAATCACCGCTCGTGCTTGAAAACTCGGTCGTTTATAAGATAATCAAAAGATTGCATATCTGATGCTGTTGCGATTATTTCAGAAAACAGATAAAAAATGAGCCATACAGAGTTGGTATTCTCTGTATGGCTCTTTTACAGCGGCCGTGTATGTGGATGTTTGCAGATAACAGGGTGTGGCATTGAGGGTAGTTTTGATGGGAATTTGCTTTTGATTTATGCCGGATAACCTGTATATTAATAAGCACTGCTAAAAAACGACCTATATATATAACGCAGAAACTCCGAAAATGTGACGTCTGATTTGATGTTAATTTTGCATTTTGCTGATATTTTGTACACCTGCACAAAAAACTAATTTTCCACGTCTTGCTTTTATGCACAAATACAACATTTATTATTACAAAAATGTAAATAAAGAACAAGTAAAAATGTGGCACATATTTCAGCTTTATTTGGCGGATAATAAAAAACCGGGCAAGATACCCGGTTTTTATAATATGATTATGAATTTTGCGTTTGTAATTAACCTTGATTGGTACTGTCCGGATTTGCCGCACCGCAGTTTGAACAGAATTTCTGTCCTGCGGCATTTTTGTTTCCGCATACGCAGTACCACTCGCTGTTTTGAGAAACGTTGCCTGTCGGCTGAGCTGCCGCTTCTGTATTGCTCTGTGCGTAAGTCTGATAATTCTGCTGAGGAGTGCCGTAGTTATAGTAGCCGTTCTGAAAAGAAGTATTGCAGTTATTGTAACCGGGCATATTATATGCCTGATTGCGTGCCGCCGTATTTGCCGCTGCGGCTGCCGTAAGCGTTTTATCGGCCATTGTTTTGAAGCCGATAACGGTAGCGAATATGCCGAATGCGGCCATAAGAATGCACACTATCATTGAAACTATAAATACCGCATTAACAACGGAAAGAGCAAAATCCATCGCTTCATTTGCCGTTGCAAAATCCTCAAAATCAAGTTCTCCGCTTACAATAGCGTCATAAAGCATCTGCCTGAAAGCGTCGCCTCCGAAAATACCGTTCATAACACCGAGAGAAACAACGCCTGTCAGCTCGAAGAATGTGATTACCGCTGTAATTATTGTTGTTACCGTTATGCCTGTACGGCTGTTCGTCAGCGGCTCCTGCTTATATCTGGAACAGAGAACAAGCACAATTATCGAAAGTGCTATAAGTACCAATTTGCATATCTCCTTTGAAGAATTTATCTTATATGTCCGCAGTAAATGCAGAATTTGTTGTCAGATTCGTTGTACTTACCACAGCTATTGCACTGCCATGCGGTATTTTCGGTTGTAAAGCTCTGCTGAACATTTGCGGCAGATTGTGTGTGGTATATCTGCTGTGCTCTTGCGGCGTTTACTCTCTGCTGTTCGCTGTAAGCCGCAGAGGTGAGCTCATTGTTGCTCATACACTTGTATCCTTTGATACAGGCGATGACACTCAGAGTGATAACGCCGCAGTAGTATATCACGGTTATTGCAAAAACGCTTGAAGCGAACACTGACAGAATGGGGTGATAGTTTTCGCTCTCCGAACCATAATACATCGGTAATACGCCGAACAGAAACGACATCAGCTTAATTGATGCCAGAACTGTCAGAATAATAGTCAGCACCTTGATTCCGGTGAGTTTTGAAACGATAGGACAACTCTTATAAGAACTGCATAAAACGAGTAAAGCGATAGCAATACCTATATTGAGCATACAGGTCCCTCCTTACTGACCGTTAGCGTTTCCGGAAGGCGCATTGTTTTTTGGTGCGCCGCACTGCGAACAGAAATCTCCGCCTATATCCTTGTTAATTGTACCGCAAATGTTACATCTCCATGTGTTGCACTGAGGCTGCTGCATCTGCTGGGGCGGAACTGCGAAGCCTGCTCTGTACTGCTGCTGTAATGCGGCCGCTTTATCGAAGGCTTTCTTTTTAAGCTCCTTGTCAGAGAGCGTTGTATATCCTACAATACACATTATAATTCCCGCAATGACCGTTGCGATTATAACGATATAGTACGACACATATATTGCATATTCGCTTGTTCCCGGTACAAAGGAAGTGAAATTGTAGCTTGTGAAATAGTCGTAAGGGTTGCAAAGAAGCCTGAAAAAGTCAATCTTGAACAGCAGAAGAAGTGAATCGAATACAGTAAGCAATACAGTTATTGCAGTAAGCGATTTCCTCTTGCCGAGTGTGGGATTTTTTCTGTATTTGGCAGTAATAATAAGCACTGTTATTATAAAAACAACAACTGCCAGATAAAAAATAAATCCGTCAAATAAGCTGGACAACAATTTGTCTGTGGTCGAATTGAAATTTTCTGTGTCATTCAGAAATCGGCTTGCAGATGTAAGTAAATTGATCATTTTGAATCCTCCTTAATAATTAAAGCAAATTTATGTAAAAAAACTTCTACTGATGTGATTTTATCACATTATTTCCTCTTTGTCAATCAAAGTAAAAAATATTGACAATCCGCCCTTGCGGATATATAATATAAGTTAGTGTAACGGTTATGTTTTTGAAAACCGTTTTGCATACAGCGTTTATAGGCTGTGGAAAGGAACATTATTATGGCAGTATTGGTAACAGGCGGAGCAGGATATATCGGCTCTCACACCTGCGTGGAGCTTCTTAACGCAGGCGAGGATATTATTGTAATAGACAACTTCTACAACTCAAAGCCGAAGGCTATCGAGGCAATCAAGGAAATCACAGGCAGAGATTTCAGATTCTATGAGAACGACTGCTGTGACAGAGAAGCTCTTGACAGGATTTTCAGAGAGAACTTCATCACAGAGGTAATACATTTTGCCGGCTACAAGGCAGTAGGCGAAAGCTGTGTAAAGCCTATAATGTATTATGAAAACAACATCAATTCAACTCTTGCGCTTATCGAAACAATGCAGAAATACGGCTGTAAGAAGCTCGTATTCAGCTCAAGTGCAACGGTTTACGGCATACCCGATAAAGTGCCGGTAACAGAGGATTTCCCTTTGAGCGCTATCAATCCCTACGGTTCTACAAAGCTGATGATTGAGAATATGTGCAGAGAGCTGTACGCATCCGATGATCAGTGGAGCATTATCCTTTTACGTTACTTCAACCCTATCGGTGCGCACGAGAGCGGTAAGCTCGGTGAAGACCCCAACGGTATACCGAATAACCTTATGCCCCTTATCCTCCGCACAGCCTCAGGAAAAATGGCAACACTCAGCGTATTCGGTAACGACTATCACACTCCCGACGGCACTTGCGTAAGAGATTACATTCACGTTGTTGACCTTGCACTCGGTCATGTTGCCGCAATAAAGGCGGCAAGAGCGCATACAGGCTGTCCCGCATACAACCTCGGTACAGGTAAGGGATACTCTGTGCTTGATATTATCAACGCTTTCGAAAAGGTAAACAAGGTCAAGGTTCCTTATGTTATAACAGGCAGACGTCCCGGTGACGCAGCCGCTTGCTACTCAAATCCCTCGCTTGCAAAGAAAAAGCTCGGCTGGACAGCAAAGAGAGGTCTTGAGCAGATGTGCCGTGACAGCTGGAACTATATAAAGGCAAATTCCTGATAAAAACAGAATATATAAAAGCCGCTTGGCGCATAGGCTGTGCCGTGCGGCTTTTTTGTAAAACGGAGAATGATATGAGATTTACATTCTGTCCCGATTGTGCAAGCAGACTGGTGGGACGTAAGACCGGAGATGACGGCCTTGTGCCGTATTGCGAACAGTGCAAACGTTTGTGGTTTGATATGTTCTATAATTGCGTGATAGTCCTTGCAAGACGAGGAGATAAATACGCCCTTATCCGTCAGCACAGCGGTGACGGCAGTATAAGCGAGGACAGATTCGTCTGCGTGTCCGGCTACATAATGACGAACGAAACAGCCGAACAGGCGGCGGTGCGTGAGGTCACGGAAGAACTCGGACTAAAGCCGGTCAAGGTACGCCTTGTTGCGACATACACCTATCAGAAAAAGCAGATGCTGATGACGGGGTTTTTGGCTGAGCTTCCCGAGGGTGATTTCTCGCTTTCAGATGAGCTGATTACGGCACAGTGGTTTGATGAAGCCGAAGTCGGCGCAAGGCTTGCAGGCAGCTCTGTCGCAAAGCTGTTATTCAATGATATAAAAGGAGCAAAGCTATGAGAAAAGATCTACCGCCTATAGAGCCGTATGAGCGTACCGCTCATTATTACGAAACCGACAGAATGGGCATAATACACCATTCGAATTATATAAGGTGGTTCGAAGAAACGAGAATACATTATCTTGACAAAGCAGGCTACCCATATTCCGAAATGGAAAAGGACGGAGTTATGATACCTGTGCTTTCTGCCGAATGTACTTATAAAAATGCCGTGCGTTTTGACGAAACGGTGCTTATAGACCTTAAAATCACAGAATTCAACGGCTTTAAAATGACCATTGATTATGTGGTAAAAGGCAAGGAAAACGGCGATGTCAAGGCAACAGGCAGAACACGTCACTTCTTTGTGAACAGCGATTTCAAGCCGGTAAGAGTAAAGGACAAGTATCCGAGAGTGTACGAAGTGTTCAACAGTCGCAAGGAGGAAGAATGAAAAGGATAAACATAAACGAGAACAAAATCAACATTGTATTTGATATTGAAGATAACGGACAGATAAAGCTGATGCACTTTTCGGCGCTCCCGTTCAACGAAAATGATATATGGGACGAGATGTTCGAAAAGGATCATCTCGGCTGTTTTGACATAGCGCAGGTCGAAATAGCGGGACTTGACCGTCCGTGTGAACGTCACGGCACGAAGTACATAGTAACGGCACCGGGCTACAGACTTAAGTACAAGGATTTTTCCGATACCCGTGACAATATCGGCAGGCTTATAAAAGTAACGCAGTATGACGAGCCGACAGGTATAGAAGTAATCAGCACGTTCCGTTTCTATGACGGCATAAGCATAGTGCGCACCTATACGGAAGTCAGAAATACGTCTGCGACCGAAACATACACGTTGACCTATGTTTCATCGTTCAACTATCTAGGTTTTGAAAAAGAGGGCATTCTTCCCCGTGACGATAAGTTTATTATAAAGATACCGCATAATTCGTGGCAGAAGGAAATGCTGTGGCAGGACTATACCTTTGAACAGCTTGGTATGCCGCAGTCGCAGAAAGACGGCTGGGAGCACTGCGGCAAGGCGATAAATGTAACGAATGTAGGTAACTGGTCAACAAACGAATATCTACCTATGGGTTATATTCAGAACACTGAAACAGGAAACGGGCTTTTCTGGCAGATAGAGCATAACGGCTCGTGGCACTGGGAGATAAGCGACCAGAGAGGACATTTTTACCTTGCGCTCAGCGGACCTAACGAACAGCAATCTCACTGGTTCAAGAATCATGTCCTTCCATATAGTTAAGCAGAATTGCAGCATCTT
>ENA-OPMP01001497-OPMP01001497.1-human-gut-metagenome-genome-assembly--contig:-NODE-1497-length-10078-cov-2.506435_pt1 | contig 10078 bp, 7 predicted proteins | sample MGYA00241527_ERZ501751 | MGnify/ENA primary metagenome ERZ501751 (study PRJEB25962, sample SAMEA2042647) | human gut metagenome | biome: human gut; feature: human-associated habitat; material: faeces... | reverse complement strand
GATAGGCGGCGAGGATTACCGAAACGGAAATGCCGCAGAGCTTTTGTCTTATGACGAGACGCTTGCAAAAAAGAATTTCAACGACGCGCTTTTGGAACTCGGTTCATCGTCGGTCGAAACTACAATACTTTGCACCGAGCAGTATGAGCCGTTCGTGAAGCAGATGGTGCAAAAGCTTCAGAAAACCCTCGGAGTGAAATTCGTCTCCACGGTAAAGGTCGTTTCGGAATCCGACCTTGAGGCAGCGGTAAACGACGGCAATTACAGCGTGGCGTTTTACCCGTTCAAGGCGAAATCGTCTTTTGCGGGCGAAATTATAGAGGGCTTTGACCAAAACAATATATTCGGATATGAGTCCGATGTTTTATCACAGAAAATCCGTAATATCAAAAATAATTCGGGCAGCCTTGAGGGTGAGCGTTCCGCCGTTGCCGATGCGGAGAACTATCTTGTTTCCGAGGCGGTAATAATGCCCGTGTTTTATGAGAACAGCTATTTTGTAACATCAAAAAAGACAAGCGGAATATACTTTTATTCCTCTGCGGATAACGTCTGTTTCATAAATGCAAAAAAATCGTAAGAGACGGTATTCAAAATGAAAAACAAATACGGCGTATCTCAAAAAATCTGTATAGCAATATCTTGGACGCTCACAGTTGCACTGATGGTGACGATTTTTTGCCTGTCTTCTCAGGTTTCGTCAAAATCATCGGGGCTCAGCTCCGGGGTTATTTCCCGTATAACCGAACTCTTCCATATAACATTAACACAACATACCGTCCGAAAAACCGCACATGCGCTTGAATATGCGGCACTTTGCTTCTTGTTTTCGTGCAGCTGGCAGTCGGTGTTTTTAAAATCGCAGCACGCACTTTCGTTTTTGTCCGCGGCACTTTATGCTTCGTCGGACGAGCTTCACCAATATTTTGTGTCCGGCAGAGCGTGCCAGCCGAGAGACATACTTGTGGATTGTCTCGGTGCGTCATTCGGACTTTTGGCGTTTTTTATAATATATACTGTATATACTCATATTCATAAAAATAAAGCGAGGTAATATTATGGCAGTTTTGAAAGCGTTCAGGGCGCTTCGTCCGACTCCGGAATACGCTTCCAAGGTAGCGGCTTTGCCGTATGATGTTATGAATTCGGATGAGGCGAGAAGGATGGTCTTCGGCAATCCGTATTCATTTCTGCATGTTGATAAGGCGGAGATAGATCTTCCGAAATCGGTTGACATCTATGACGACCGTGTCTATGAAAAAGCACGCGAGAATTTGTCTAAGCTTGTTTCGGCGGAGGTTATGAAGCAGGACGAAAAACCGTGCTTGTATATATATGAGCAGACCTGGCGCGGCAGAACGCAGACCGGCATTGTAGGCTGTACGGCTATTGACGATTATATAAACGACGTCATCAAAAAGCACGAAAAGACAAGAGCCGATAAGGAAGCGGACCGCATACGGCACGTTGACACTCTTGATGCAAACACCGGCCCTATATTTCTGACATACAGAAAAAATAACGAGATTTCGTCTGCTGTTGAAGATGTAAAAGAAAAAAGCGAGCCGGTTTATGATTTTGTGTCCGATGATGTCCGTGAAAGAGTCTGGGTTGTGTCTGACAATGACACGATTGATTTTATAATCGCACAGTTTAAAAACATACCGTCTCTCTATATTGCGGACGGTCATCATCGTTGTGCCTCAGCGGTAAAGGTGGGATTAAAGCGCAGAGAGCAGCATCCGGATTATACGGGAGAAGAGGAATTCAATTATTTCCTGTCGGTGATTTTCCCAGATGAAGAACTGCAGATCCTGGATTATAACCGGGTGGTGAAGGATTTAAACGGTCTGGATGTCGATGCGTTCCTGGCAGCCATCGAAGACCATTTTATGATAGAGAAAAAAGGACGTATTCCTTACCGGCCGGAGAAAAAAGGAGCTTTCGGTATGTTCCTGGAAGATGAGTGGTACTGTCTTACAGCGAAGAAGGAGATTCGGAGCGAAGATGCTGTGGAAGGACTGGATGTATCTCTTTTACAAAATTACCTGTTGAATCCTGTTCTGGGAATCGAAGATCCAAAGACAGATAAGCGGATCGATTTTGTGGGAGGTATCCGGGGACTTGCGGAACTGGAGCGGAGAGTACATACCGATATGAAGGTGGCATTTTCCATGTATCCTACTTCCATCGGGGAACTTTTTGCAGTGGCGGATGCGGGACGTCTGATGCCTCCGAAGTCCACCTGGTTCGAGCCGAAGCTGCGCAGCGGTCTGTTTCTGCATGAGATAGAGCGGTAATACCTACGACCGGATAAGCAAAATAGTGACAGAATAGAATGCAGCAGACTACACGCCGCAGAAAAGAGGGAATATGACAAACAAACTTTATAAACTGATGAACTGGGCAAAGATAGAAGAAATCACTTATTCTGAATGTGATAATCCCCATGAACTGTTAGGACCTCATAAGCAGGGAAGTAAAATGCTGGTACAGGCATTCTTCCCGGGAGCAGAAAAGGTGACGATCCACTGGAAGAAGACAGGACAGGTAGGCGAAGCTTTTCTGGCAGATGTCCCTATGGAACTGGCAGACGAAGAAGGTTATTTCGCAGCCCTGATAAATGCCGGGAAGATGGCACCTTATGAATATGTGGTGGAATATGGAAAGACAGAAGAGCGTGAAGCCCACAGAATGATCTGCGGCGATGCTTACCGGCATGTTCCCCAGATCACGAAGGAAGATATGGATCGTTTTGCAGTCGGTGTTCATTACACCATTTATGAAAAACTGGGCGCACATCCCATGGAACTGGACGGAGAGAGTGGAACCTATTTTGCCGTCTGGGCACCGAACGCCATGCGCATCAGTGTAGTGGGGGATTTCAACGGATGGGACGGACGGATCCACCAGATGAGACGCCTGGGAGATTCCGGTATTTTCGAATTGTTCATTCCCGGCGCAGAAGCAGGAGACTGCTATAAATATGAATTGAAGATCAAAGGTGGACTGACTTATCTGAAAGCAGACCCTTACGGCAACGCCGCGCAGAAGAGACCGGAGACAGCTTCCGTCATCGCTGACCTGCGAGATTTTTCGTGGGATGACAGCGAATTCTTGAAAAAAAGGGAAAGCTACCAGTGCGGAAATGCTCCGGTCAGTGTGTATGAAATGTATCTGGGAAGCTTTGTGACGCCGGACGAGGGACAGGATTATGCGAACTATCGTGAGATCGCTCCGAAGGTCATTGACTATGTAAAAAAAATGGGATACACCCATGTGGAACTGATGCCGGTTATGGAACATCCTCTGGATGCTTCCTGGGGCTATCAGGTGATCGGTTATTATGCCCCTACCGCCAGATACGGTACACCGGAGGACTTTATGTTCTTCGTGAATGAACTGCATAAGGCGGGAATCGGCGTGATCCTTGACTGGGTACCGGCACATTTTCCCAGAGATACTTACGGATTGTCCGGCTTTGACGGCACCTGTCTCTATGAGCATCAGGATCCCAGGCAGGGAAGCCATCCTCACTGGGGAACGCTGATCTACAACTACGGCCGTCCCCAGGTATCCAATTACCTGATCGCCAATGCTTTATTCTGGGTGGAAAAATATCATGCAGACGGTATCCGGATGGATGCGGTAGCCAGTATGCTTTATTTGGACTACGGCAAACAGGACGGGGAATGGATTCCCAATATGTACGGTGGCAACGAGAATCTGGAAGCCATTGAATTGATCAAACACTTAAATTCTATCCTGAAAAAGAGAGATCCCGGGGTATTATCCATCGCAGAGGAGAGTACGGCATTTCCCCTGATAACTGGTTCTCTGGAAGAGGGGGGACTTGGTTTTGATCTCAAATGGAATATGGGCTTCATGAACGATTATCTGGATTATATCAAATACGATCCGTACTTTAGAAGCCACCATCACGGAGAACTTACCTTCAGCATGATCTATGCCTACAGCGAGAAATTCATGCTGGTATTTTCGCATGATGAAGTGGTACATGGGAAAGGAACCTTACTTGGCAAGATGCCCGGAGACAGAGCACAGAAGCTTGCCAACTTACGTCTGACCTACGGCTATATGATGACTCACCCCGGGAAAAAGCTCCTCTTCATGGGACAGGATCTGGCGGAAGAAAAAGAATGGAATGAAATGCGTCAGGTGGAATGGGCACTGCAAGAGCAGAAGGAAAATGCCGGAGTTCAGAGGCTGGTGAAGGATCTGAATGCATTATACAGAGAGAATAAGGCGTTGTACGAATGTGACGATCAGGCGAAGGGATTCCAGTGGATGAACGAGATCTCTGCCAATGAATGTTATGTAAGCTTTGTGCGTAAAGGCGAAGCTGCGGAGGAGATGCTTTTGGTCGTAGCAAACTTCTCCGGTGTGCCCAGAGAGATCACTACAGGAGTTCCTTACGAGGGAAAATACAAGGAGATCCTGAACACGGATGCTGTCTGCTACGGTGGTACCGGTGTGGTCAATGACCGCGTGAAACGGGCAGAGGATTTGGAATGGGATGATAAGAAGCAGTCCGTCACCGTGAAACTTGCACCGTTGTCCTTAAGTATTCTGCAATTTATCCCTTACACAGAGGCGGAACTGGAAAAGGTGATCGAGAAGCGTATCCGTAAAAATACGCCCATTCGTAAGACAACAAACAAGACCGCAAAAAAGAAACAGGAGAAATAAGACAACATGGATCTGACAGATAACGTAATCGAAGAGGTACAGCAAAAGGAAGGACTGATAACGTCCTTTCTGGATACCCTTCCGGAGAAAGCATTGAACTTAGGCATCCGTATCGGACTGGCACTGATATTTTTCTTCATTGGGGTACAACTTATCAAGCTGATCCGCAAGATCATCCGCAAGTCCATGAACAGGGCGGGAGCGGAAATGGGAGTGATCCAGTTTGTGGATTCTTTTGTGAAAGCTTCTTTATATATCATCCTGATCCTGACCCTGGCATCCTCCTTCGGCGTTGATGCTGCCAGTATCGTGGCACTTCTTGGCTCAGCCGGAGTGGCAGTGGGACTGGCAGTGCAGGGAAGTCTGTCTAATCTGGCGGGCGGTGTGCTGATTTTATTATTGAAGCCGTTTAAGGTGGGAGATTACATTGTGGAAGGCTCCTCCGGTAAGGAAGGTACAGTAAAAGAGATCCAGATCTTCTATACAAAGCTGTTAACCTATGATAATCAGACGATTATTCTTCCAAACGGCAATCTGGCCAATAATACTATTGTAAATGTCACTGCAGCAGAATGCAGGCGTTGTGATGTTATGGTATCTGTCTCTTACAGCGCAGATTTGAAGAAGGCGAAGGAAGTTCTGACGAGAATGCTTTCTGCAGATCCGAATATCATGAAGGACAGAGATCACTTTGTTTTTGTGGATGCACTGGAGGATTCCGGAATCAATCTTTGTGTGCGGTGCTGGTTCAAAAATGAAGATTTCTGGCAGGGAAAATGGCGGATCACGGAGAACTGTAAGTATGTGCTGGATGAAGCCGGAATTGAGATCCCGTTCCCGCAGATGGATGTGCATATGCGTTAATTAAAAATAGATATTGAATTTTACAGACTATAATGATAATATTACCGTTGTAATTCAATGTTTTAATATTTACATTTTTAGGAGGAAAAAATTATGAAAAAGTTTCTGGCACTTGCACTTGCATCTGTCATGGCTGTTTCTCTGGTAGCATGCGGCAGCACCAATGCTGACACCAATGCAGAATCCAGTGCGGCAGCTACCACCACTGCAGCAACTGCAGCAACTGCAGCAACTGCAGAGAGCAGCAGTGAAGAACCCGGTCTGAAGATCGCTATCGTATCCAGCCCCTCCGGCGTGGATGACGGTTCCTTCAACCAGGACAACTACAACGGTGTTCTGAAGTTCATCGAGGAGAATCCGAATGCAACCGTAACCCCCATCCGTGAGGAGACCGGTGACAGCGCAGCAGCTGTTCAGGCTGTAGCTGATGTTGTAGCTGATTATGATGTTATTGTATGCTGTGGTTTCCAGTTTGCAGGTATCGGCAATCTGGCACAGGAGAATCCGGATACCAAGTTCATCCTGATCGATTCCTGGCCTACCATTGACGGTACCGAAGTAACTGCTGATCAGGTGATCGACAATGTATACTCTGCTTACTATGCTGAGCAGGAGAGTGGTTTCTATGCAGGTATGGCTGCAGCTCTGTCTACCACCACAGGTAAGGTAGCAGTAGTAAACGGTATTGCATATCCTTCCAACGTGAACTACCAGTATGGCTTCGAGTGCGGTGTTAAGTATGTGAACGGTACCGAAGGCATGAACGTAGAAGTAGTAGAGCTTCCTTCTTACGCAGGTACAGATGTTACCGGCGCTAATGTAGGTGGTAACTATGTTGGTAACTTCTCTGATGAAGCTACCGGTAAAGTACTGGGCAATGCTCTGATCGCTGAAGGCGTGGACATCCTGTTCGTAGCAGCAGGTGGTTCCGGTAACGGTGTATTCACCGCTGCAAAGGAAGCTGAAGGCGTTAAGGTGATCGGTTGTGATGTTGACCAGTATGATGACGGTGCAAACGGTGACAGCAATATCGTTCTGACCAGTGGTCTGAAGGTAATGCATGATACTGTTTACAACGTACTGAACGAAGTAAAAGATGGTTCCTTCAAGGGCGCTAATGTGACTCTGACCGCAGCAGATGATGCTACCGGTTTCGTAAGTGAGGAAGGCAGATGCCAGCTCACCGCAGAGGCTATTGAGAAGATCAATGCAGCACAGGCTCTGTTAAAGGAAGGCAAGATTGTTCCTGCGGCAAACTTTAACGGTGTAACTCCGGAGACCTTTACCTGGTAGGAAGAATGGATTCACAAGAAGGTGATGGTGAGGAACTGTCACCTTCTTCTTGTTTTAACTGCTGTTTAGGCAGGAAAATGTACAGAAATGAGGATGAACATGTCGGAATATATTGTTGAGATGAAACACATCACCAAACGTTTTCCCGGGATCGTAGCCAATGACGATGTGACGATCCAGATCAAAAAGGGAGAGATCTTTGCTCTTCTGGGAGAAAATGGTGCAGGAAAATCCACCTTGATGAGTATGCTGTTCGGAATGTACGAACCGGATGAAGGAGAGATCTATATCCGGGGTGAAAAGGTGAAGCTGGAATCTCCCAATCATGCCACCAAATTAAACATCGGTATGGTACACCAGCATTTTAAACTGGTATCCAACTATACCATTGCAGAGAATATTGTGATGGGTATGGAACCGGTGAAGAAGGTATTGGGATGTATTCCGGTAGTGGATATGAAGAAGGCCAATCAGGATATCCGGAACCTTTCGGAAAAATACGGACTGGCAGTGAACCCTACCGATGTGATCAGCGACATTAATGTCTCTACACAGCAGAGAGTAGAGATCTTAAAGATGCTTTACAGAGAAGCGGAGATCCTCATTTTTGATGAACCCACAGCGGTTCTGACACCGCAGGAGATCGATTTCCTGTTGGATATTATCAAATCTCTGCGGGATGACGGCAAGACTATCATCCTGATCACACATAAACTGGAAGAAATCAAACGTATTGCAGACAGATGCGCGATCTTGAACCGCGGACGTCTGATGGATGTTATGGACGTGGCAACCACATCCACCAAAGTCATGGCAAACAAAATGGTAGGCCGTGAAGTGAATTTTGAGACAGAAAAAGAGCCTGCAAAACCGGGTAAGACCATACTCAGTATCGAGAAACTGAATGTTTACAATAAACAGGATTTCCAGGTGGTAAAGGATGTATTTCTGGAGGTACATTCCGGTGAGATCGTTGCGATCGCAGGTGTGGCAGGCAACGGACAGGTAGAAATCGCAGATGCTATTGCGGGACTGGTACCGGTGCGTTCCGGCAAGATCCTGTTAAACGGCAGAGATATTACGAACCTGTCTATCAGAGAACGAACGACCGAAGGAATTTCCTATATTCCCGAGGATAGACAGAATTACGGACTGGTCATGGATTTTACCCTTTCGGAGAATCTGGCACTTCGTAATTATTACAAAGAGCCGTTCTGTCATAAGGGAGTACTGGATCAGAAGATTTTTGAAGACAACAGTGAAAAACTGATAGAAAAATACGATATCCGAAGCGGCCAGGGCAGCAAGACAGTGGTACGTTCCATGAGTGGTGGTAATCAGCAGAAAGCCATTATTGCCAGAGAAGTGGAACAGGATTCCTCCCTGATGATCTTTGTGCAGCCCACCCGTGGACTGGATATCGGTGCCATAGAGAATATCCACAAGCAGATCGTTGCAGAGAGAGACAAGGGCAAGGCAATCCTTCTGATCTCTCTGGAATTGGATGAGATCATGAATTGTGCGGATACCATCGCAGTTATTTATAACGGAAGCATACAGAAGATCGCCAAAGCCAGTGAACTGACCACCAATGAAGTGGGAGAGTTCATGATGGGCGTAAAAAACAAGGAGAAGGAGGCATAAGACCATGAAAAAATTTACAAAATTATGGAATGCGGTAAAGATTCCTCTCCTTGCGATCCTTTGTAGTCTTGTGGCAGGTGGTGTGATCATCGCTGTGACCGGTTCCAATCCCTTTAAGGCTTATTACGCACTTCTACAGGGAAGCGGACTGGCACCCAAGTCCTCCTACGCCAGCTACAAGAGTATGCTGACGGACTTTATGAGTTATGTGAACTATTTTACCCCCATGATCTTCGCGGCACTGGCTGTGGCGGTAGCACTCCGCGCCGGACTGTTTAATATCGGCGTCTCCGGACAGATGCTGGCAGCCGGATTTACCGCAAGCATCGTTGTGGGCTACAGCAGTCTGAACGCTGTGCTGGCAAAGCCGCTGGTAGTGATCATCGGCCTGATCGTCGGTGGTCTGGCGGGGGCACTGATCGGCTTCCTGAAATACCGGTTTAATATCAATGAGGTCGTTTCCTCTATTATGTTAAACTATACGTTCCAGTATGTGATCAGTTTCTTCATCAATACCTTTTTCGTGGATCCTGTCTCCAGACAGTCAAAGGAAATCTCCGCAGCTTCCAGACTGACACTGATGGATACCATGGTGGGCAATCTGAAAATGGATATTCCGCTGGGAATTATTCTGGCTCTGCTTACGGTGGTGGCTGTATGGTTCCTGTTAGAGAAGACAAAGCTTGGTTATGAACTGAAGGCTGTGGGCTATTCCCGCAGTGCTGCAAAATATGCAGGTATCAAGGTAGGCAGAAGCATGGTACTGTCCATGACGATTTCCGGTGCACTGGCCGGACTTGCCGGTGTGACTTATTATCTGGGCTATGTGGGATCCATTCAGCCAAAGGTATTGATCAGTACCGGATTTGATGCCATTGCAGTATCCTTGCTTGGTAACAACAATCCCTTCGGTATTGTATTTTCTACTATACTGATCACCCTGATCAGCAAGGGAAGTACTTATATGAAATCTGCGGCCGGCGTGGATGCGGAGATTGCATCCGTTATCACCGGTATCATCCTTTTGTTCAGCGCATGTAATGCTTACATCAAGTGGAAAATGGAGCGAAACAGAAGAGAGAAAACCAACAAGACAAAGGAGGACAAATAAATGGATATTGTGATCATTGACGGTTTATCCTTTGCACTGCCTTTATTTATTATGGCCATCGGTGGCATCTACTGTGAGAAATCCGGTGTGACCATGCTGGCGGTAGAAGGCTTACAGGGTTTTGGCGCCTTTATCGGTGCATTCGTGGCGGTTGCCATTGCGGGAAACTTTGCCGGAGACTCTCCGGCGCCTTTCTACATTGCCATGGTTATGGCGGCTGTGGGCGGAAGTCTGTTTGCACTGATTCATGCCCTGTTATGTCTGAAGTTCAAGGCCAATCAGGTTATCAGTGGTGTGGTAGTCAATATTCTGGCCATGGCGCTGACCGCATATTTAACGAAGCTGTTCAACAGAGTGGTATTTGGTGCTACGTCCGATAAGTTTGTACTGACTGTTTCTTCCAGAATTACCATCCCGGGAATCTCTAAGATTCCGGTACTGGGAGCTGTATTTACC
>ENA-OPMP01001491-OPMP01001491.1-human-gut-metagenome-genome-assembly--contig:-NODE-1491-length-10109-cov-1.344539_pt1 | contig 10109 bp, 10 predicted proteins | sample MGYA00241527_ERZ501751 | MGnify/ENA primary metagenome ERZ501751 (study PRJEB25962, sample SAMEA2042647) | human gut metagenome | biome: human gut; feature: human-associated habitat; material: faeces... | reverse complement strand
ATTATCACATATGCTATACTTTTACTAAATTATAAGGAGATGTCTATTATGCCTCAAGCTCAAACATATTATTTAGTTGATTTTGAAAATGTAAAAGAAAAAGCACTAGGACAAGAAGTATTAGATTCTTTAAATCCTAGTCAAATGGTTGTTAAAATCGTACATGATGAATTGCAAGTATTATTAGGTGAAGAAGATGCTCGTATTCACTTTAAAAAGCAAGGTATGACTACGGTTATGATGGTTGGTTTACAGGGTACTGGTAAAACAACAGCAAGTGCAAAGATTGCGAATTACTGCAAGAACAAATTAGCACGTCGTGTTTTATTAGTCGCATGTGACGTTGTGCGTCCTGCAGCTATTGAGCAGTTACAGACATTAGGAAAAAGCATTGATGTAGAAGTGTTTACTTGTGGACCAGAAACATCTGCGGTTGAAACAGCAAGACAGGCATTGGCCTATGCGAAAGATCGTCAAAAAGATTTAGTGATCTTCGATACGGCTGGTCGTTTACACATTGATGAAGCATTAATGCAGGAACTTCAACAAATGAAGGATCTTGTTGTTCCTGATGAAATTTTATTAACTGTAGATGCGATGACAGGTCAAGATATTGTGACTGTCGCCAAAGAATTTAATGAACAATTATCTGTAACAGGATTGATCGTTACAAAAATGGATGGCGATGCACGTGGTGGTGGATTGTTGTCAGTTCGTTCTATCACAAATGTACCTGTATTATTTGTGTCAAATGGTGAAAAAGTAGATGACTTAGAAGAGTTCCATCCAGATCGTATGGCAGATCGTATCTTGGGAATGGGAGACATTGTCACTTTAGTTGAACAGGCTCAAGATAAATTAGATATTGAAGTTCAGAAAAAAACGGCTGAACGTATGAAACAGGGTGTTTTTACATTCAATGATTTATTAGCACAATTAGGCCAGGTTTCTAAAATGGGATCTATGCAGAAAATGATGAATATGATTCCTGGTATTAATAAGGTAGCTAAAAATTTAGATGATGAAAAAATGAATTCACAGATGAAAAAGAGTGAAGCCATTATTTTATCGATGACAGAATATGAACGTGAAAATCCATCATGTTTAAAAGCATCAAGAAAGAATCGTATTGCCAAGGGTGCAGGAGTTAAAGTTATGGATGTCAATCGTTTGATTAATCAATTAGAACAGATGCAAATGATGACAAAGATGATGAGTGGTAAAGCAAAACTTCCTGATATGTCTGCTCTACAGAATATGCAGCGTGGAGGCGGAATGCCTGGAATGTCAAAGCATTCTGGTAGTAAAAAACAGAAACCAAAAAAGAAAAAGAAGAAAAAATAAAAAAATTAAGGTGTAAAGTAAAAATACTTGACACCTCTTTTTATTCATGTTATTCTTTATGAGCTTTAATAAATTAGAAAAGGTAGGAATTTAAATATGGTTAAATTACGTTTAAAAAGAATGGGTAAAAAGGGAGCTCCTTTCTACCGTATAGTAGCTGCTGATTCACGTAGTCCTCGTGATGGTCGTTTTATCGAACAAATCGGTACTTACAACCCAACTAAAGCTGAAGAAAAAGTAACTTTAGACAAAGAATTAGCAAAGAAATGGTTAAGCAATGGTGCACAACCAACTGACACAGTTCGTTCAATTTTATCACACGAAGGTGTTTTAAAAGAAATGCACGAAGCTAAAAGTTCAAAATAATGATTGATTTAGAAAAAACATTATTAGACATTTGTTTACCACTTGTAGATGATCAAAAAGCATTATCTGTAAAAACAATGGCAACTACAAATGATAATGAAATTTTATTGTATGTATATGCCAACAGCGAAGATGTTGCACGTTTAATTGGCCGTAAGGGTATTATGGCTAGCAGTATTCGTCAAATGATGTCTATTGCAGCACGTGATGTACACAAAAGAATTTCAGTAAAATTTGAAGCGTATTAGGATGTGATTTCACATCCTGATTTTTTTAGGAGGAACATATGATAAAAGTAGCTCAAATCATTAATACTCATGGACTTAAAGGTGAATGTAAATTATATCTTGTGACAGATGATCCGCAACATCGTTTTGAAAAGGGTAGAGTATTACATTTAGAAGATGGTCGTACTTTAACCGTTGTGCGTTATCGCGAACAAAAGGGCTTTGGATATTGTTATTTTGAAGGCATTGATTCAATTGAAAAAGCAGAACAATTAAAGACAAAGGATTTATTTATTGCGCAAGAGGATTTGCCTGAACTTGAAGAAGGTCAATATTATTATCATGAATTAATGCATTGTACTGTTTATAATGAAGAAAAAGAAAAGCTTGGAGAAGTTGTAGATATTTTAGAAACAGGTGCCAATCTAGTACTTCGTGTAAAATCAAAAGGAAATAGTTTCTTATTGCCTTTTGTACCTGCATTTATTGTTGATGTGAACAAAGAAGCTCATGAAATCACAATTCGCGAAATGGAAGGCTTACGATGAAAATATCTGTATTAACATTATTTCCAGAATACTTTGAACCTTTAATGACAACAAGTATTTTAAAGCGTGCCAAAGAAAAAGATTTATTTGAGTTTGAAACCATCGATTTTCGTCAGTTCACAAAAGAAAAACATGGACACGTGGATGATACACCATATGGTGGTGGTGCGGGAATGGTATTAATGTGTCAGCCTATATTAGATGCATTAGAATCCATTCGTACAGAAAATAGCACAGTGATCTTATTGACACCTCAAGGTAAGACATTTAATCAATCCATCGCAAAGGAATTATCTTTAAAGGAACATTTAATTTTTATTTGTGGTCACTATGAAGGATTTGATGAACGAATTCGTGATTATGTAGATATTCAAATGTCTTTAGGGGACTTTGTGCTAACTGGTGGTGAAAGTGCATGTATGGTTATGTGCGATTGTATATTACGTATTTTACCGGGTGTTATTCGCCAAGATTCCAGTGATGATGATTCTTTCTCAAATGGACTTTTAGAATATCCTCAATACACTAGGCCAGAAATCTATGATGGAAAAAGAGTTCCAGATGTATTATTGAGTGGTCATCATGCGAACATCAAGAAGTATAGACATGAAGAGTCTTTAAAAAGAACAGCTATGTATCGTCCGGATTTATTAGAAAATTTAAATTTAAATAAAGAAGATCAAAAAGTAGTCGATTCAGTATTAAAAATCAAAAAATAATTCTTGCGCAAAATCTATTGACATGGTAATATTAATAGGCGTTTACGCATAGGTAGTTCCGCTGGCACATTGTGTGAATGAACTGATAACCAAATATTAGAAAAGAAGGAGAAAAGAAAATGAACTTAGGATTAGTTAATGAAGTAACAAAATCACAATTGAAGACTGATATTCCAGCATTCCGTTCTGGTAGTACTGTTCGTGTTCACGTTAAAATCAAAGAAGGTGACAAGAGCCGTATCCAGGTATTCGAAGGTGTTGTAATTGAACGTGCAGGTGGAGGAATCTCTGAAACATTCACAGTTCGTAAGATTTCTAACCAAATTGGTGTTGAACGTAAATTCCCTTTACACTCACCAATCATTGACCACATTGAAGTAGTTCGTCACGGTAAAGTACGTCGTAACAAGTTATCTTACTTACGTAACCGTTCAGGTAAAGCTGCTCGTTTAAAAGAAGTTCGTTAATTGTTCTAAAAAAAGTCTGATTTTCAGGCTTTTTTTTCTAAATAGCTTTATAATAGATTTATAACATTTAGGGGGTTAGAGATTATATGAAGAAGTCAAAGAAAAACGAGCTAAGGTACAATGAAGATGACGAACGTACTTTACTAGAAGATATACTTGGATTCATAAAAGTATTTGTAGTAAGTGCAATCGTAATTTTATTGTTTGTGAACTTTGTTGCTCACCCAGTTCGTGTAGATGGAAGAAGTATGTATCCAACATTGAAAGATGGTGAATTTGGATTCACCAATGTTGGAGGCGTATTATTAAATGGTGTAGAACGAGGGGATATAGTCGTTGTAACCATGGAAGAAGAGGGACAGAAAACACATTGGGTAAAACGTGTAATAGGCTTACCTGGTGATACAGTAAGCTGTGTAAATGATGTTGTATATATTAATGGGAAAGTATTGGATGAGACTAAATATATAGATCCGGACTATCGTCAATCATTGGTAGATAAATTTGGTTACTTTAATAAAGTACCAAATGCCAATAATACGAATGTTGAGGATTTTGAAGAAGTGAAATTAGGAGATGACGAATATTACGTAATGGGAGATAATCGTCCTTATTCTAAAGATTCACGCTATGTAGGTCCAGTTAAGAAATCACAGATCTTTGCCAAGAAGATGTTAGTCTTGTTACCAATTTCAGATATAGGAGTGAAAGATTAGTGGCAAACGTACAATGGTTTCCAGGTCATATGACCAAGGCCAAAAGGCAAATGGAAGAGAATTTAAAAAAAGTTGATTTTGTGATTGAGATTCGTGATGCAAGAATGCCAGATGCCAGTAAGAATCCAATGTTGGATCAATTGATTCAAAATAAACCGCGTTTGATTCTTTTGTCAAAAAAAGATAAGGCTGATAAAGAACTTACCAAACAATGGGTAAATGCTTTAGAAACAGAGAATCAAAAAGTATTAGCATTGGATTTTATTCATGAAAATTTCTCAAAACAATTGATTAAGGCATCGAACGAATTATGTATCAATTTAATTGAAAAACAAAAACGTAGAGGAATGAAGCCTAGAGCTTTGCGTGCCATGGTGTGTGGAATTCCTAACGTAGGTAAAAGCACATTTATTAATACGTTTGCGAAACGTAAAGCGGCTCAAACTGGAGATCGTCCAGGCGTGACAAAGAGTCTTCAATGGATTAAAGTAGGTCAAACACTTGAGCTATTAGATACGCCGGGTGTATTATGGCCAAAATTTGAAGATCAACAAGTAGGTCTAAAACTTGCTCTATTGGGTTCAGTAAAAGATCAAGTTGTAAATATGGACGATTTGGCATTATTTGCGTGTGAATATTTAATGCAGGAAAAACCTGAAATCTTTGATACAGTATATCATGTCAAGATTGCGAATACGCCTTATGAAACATTACAGAATATCGCCATAAAACGTGGTTATTTATTAAAGGGTGAAATTGATGAAAATCGTTTGATGTTAAGTTTTGTCAAAGATATTCGTGAAAATAAGTGTGGCTTGATTACTTGGGAGAAACCACATGTTGGATAGACCTTTGGAGCATGATTACTGGGATCAAAATCAAAGTGTACTTGGTATGGACGAAGCAGGGCGAGGCCCTATTGCCGGTCCATTGATGGTAGCAGGTGTTATCTTTCCAAAGGGATATCAAAATGCGTTAATTGATGATTCTAAAAAATTGAGTGAAAAAAAGCGAGAAGAGTTGTTTAAAACAATTATTCAGGATGCTTTGTACTATCAAATTTTAGTTGTAGATGAAAAGACGATTGATAGGAAAAATATCTATCGTGCAACACAAGAAGCTATGATGGAGATTGCCAATAAAGCACAATGTGATTTTGTGTTGAGTGATGCGATGCCATTACCAGATATTGATAAACCTTACCAAGCTATTGTGAAGGGAGATCAAAAATCATTGTCTATTGCGGCGGCAAGTATTTTAGCGAAAGTTACGCGTGATCACTGGATGAAAAAGTTGGATGAAATGTATCCACAGTATGGTTTAGCCAAACACAAAGGATATCCGACAAAAGCGCATATTGAAGCTTTAAACAAGTATGGATTACAGGATTTCTATCGAAGAAGTTATGGTCCTGTAAAAAAACTTGAAGAAATTAGACTTTTTTAGTTAAAAGTCTCTTTTTTTTCGTATATGAGTATATGAGAATAAAAAGAGAAGCTATTTTATGGTATGCCATCCAATATGATGGAGATTGGAATAAAATTGGCAATGCGATAAAGGCACATGAAAACTATTCCATCATTGCGTATCCATATCCTTATCTTACAATTGTTGATGAGATGTATCCTGAAGCATTTAAACATTTAAGATATCCGCCATGGATTATTTTTTATCAGGGTAATGTTTGTTTGTTGAAAGAAAAAGGTGTAGGTATAGTAGGAGCTAGAAACTGTTCAGTGCAGGCACTGCAAAATACGGATACAATCGTACAAAGGCTCCAATCCAAGTATGTCATTGTATCTGGGCTTGCCAAAGGTATTGATGCCAGGGCCCATTTGAATGCATCAAAAACAATTGGTGTGCTTGGTTGTGGAATCAATGTGATGTATCCAAAGGAAAACGCATTTTTATTTGAAAGGATGAAAAAAAGCGGATTGATCATTAGTGAATATCCCATGCATGTGAAGCCTTTGGCTTATCACTTTCCATGGCGCAATCGCTTGATTGCCGCTTTAAGCAGCAACTTAGTTGTGATTGAGGCAACCTATAAAAGTGGAACAATGATTACTGTGAATGAATGTCTCGAATTGAGTGTTCCTATTTATTGTGTGCCTACAGCTTTTCAAGATGAAAAGTATCAAGGATGTAACTACTTGATTAGTAATGGAGCCAATATTTTGGTGGATATAAAAGACATTGATGATATCTGAGGATTGACAAATTGAAATTTTTAATGTTTTATATAGCGTGAATATGGGGGAAACAAATGAAAAAACATTTAGTTATTGTGGAGTCGCCTTCCAAATCGAAGACGATTGAAAAATATTTAGGAAAAGAATACAGAGTTGTTTCCAGCAAAGGCCATGTATGTGATTTGGCGACAAGCGGAAAAGAAGGTTTAGGAATTGATGTAGATCATGATTTCGAACCTAAATATAAAATTAGCAAAGAGAAAAAAGAAGTAGTGAAAGAATTAAAAGAGTACGCTTCTAAAGCACAAGATATCTATCTTGCCAGTGACCCGGACCGTGAAGGGGAAGCAATCGCATGGCATTTAGCGCGTGTATTAGATTTAAATACAGAAGACAATAATCGTATTGTTTTCCATGAAATCACGAAGCCTGCAATTCTTGAAGCTATGAAAGAACCAAGAAAAATTGATATGGACCTTGTGAAATCACAAGAAACACGTCGTATGTTAGATCGAATTATTGGGTTTAAACTCAGCAAATTGCTGCAGAATAAAATCCAGTCTAAATCTGCAGGACGTGTGCAATCTGTGGCGTTGAAATTGATTGTTGATCGTGAAAATGAAATCAAGGCGTTTAAACAAGAAGAGTATTGGACGATTCATGCACAATGTAAAAAGCAGAATAAAGCATTTGAAGCAGATTTAGTGAAGGTTGAAGGTAAAAAGCCTAAAATCAAAAATGAAGAAGAAGCTAAAGCATTGTTAGAAAGATGTAATGGAGAATATATTGTTTCATCGATTTCTAAAAAGCAGAAAAAGAAACAACCTAAACTTCCATTCACAACATCGACTATGCAGCAGGAAGCCAGTACAAAATTAGGATTTGGTGCAAAGAAAACAATGAGTGTAGCTCAAAAAATGTATGAAGGTATTGATCTAGGCGGAAATATGGAAGGTTTGATCACGTATATGCGTTCGGACTCAACACGTTTATCTGATATTTTCGTTTCAGATGCCAAGGAATTCATCACAAATACATATGGTAAAGAATATGTTGGACATGTACATCAAAAGAATGGTAAAAATACGCAGGACGCACATGAAGCCATTCGACCAACAAACATTAATCGTACACCAGAATCCATCAAAGGCCATTTAACGAATGATCAATATCGTTTATATTCACTGATTTATGCGCGTACTTTGGCATCCTTAATGAAAGATGCTGTATATGATGTGACGAGTGTTAAAATCACAAACAACGATTTAGAATTTAGTGCAAGCGGACAAACTATGACTTTTGATGGTTACTACAAAGTATATTCTAAATATGAAAAACAAAGCGATGCTTTACTTCCTAAGTTGGAAGAAAATGAAGTTTTAAAAAATGTAACTCCAACTTCAAAGCAGCACTTTACAGAACCACCAGCACGTTATACAGAAGCGCGCCTGATTAAAGATCTTGAAGAAAAGTCAATTGGTCGTCCAAGTACATATGCGACAATTATTGATACTTTACAAAAACGTGGCTATGCCTCATTAGAAAAGGCAAGTGAAACTTCAAAGACGAAGGTATTTATTCCTAGTGAGCAGGGGATTTTGACAAATGAAAAACTACAACAGTATTTCTCAAGTGTCATTAACGTAGAATATACGGCAGATATGGAAAAAACTTTGGATGAAATTGCCGAAGGAAACGAGGACTCTGTATCTTACATGCACAAATTTTATGATAAATTTGCTCCACTTGTAGAAGATGCCTATGAAAAAATGCCAAAGAAGGAATTAGAACGTGTAGGACGTACTTGCCCTGAATGTGGTGGAGAGCTTGTTTATCGTAATGGTCGTTTTGGTAAGTTTATTTCTTGTATTAACTTTCCAACATGTCGCTACACTGAAAATGATGAAGAAGAACTTCCAGAAGAGGCAAAAGAAGAAAAAATCTGTCCGAACTGCGGAGCTAAGATGGTTATTAAAAGAGGGCGTTATGGCCAGTTCTGGGCATGTTCAAATTATCCGGAATGCAAAACTATCGAATCTTTGAAAAAGAAGGCGAAACCTGAGCCAACAGGTGAAATGTGTCCGGAGTGTGGACATGAGCTTGTCAGAAGAAAATCACGTTTTGGGACAACTTTCATTGGTTGTTCAAATTATCCAAAATGCCACTATATAAAAAAAGAACCTAAGAAAACAGAGGAAGATAAATAATGGAACAAGTTACGGTTGTAGGAGCAGGACTTGCCGGATGTGAGGCAACGTGGCAGCTCGTAAAAAGAAATATTCCAGTGCGATTAATTGAAATGCGCCCTAAAAAGGAAAGTCCAGCCTTTCATACAGATCGATTTGCGGAACTTGTATGTTCGAATTCACTTCGATCCAATGCGATGAATAATGCGGTAGGTATTTTAAAAGAGGAATTACGCCAAATGGATTCATTGATTATGAAATCAGCAGATATGCATGCTGTACCAGCTGGAAGTGCGTTGGCAGTTGATCGTGAGACTTTTTCACAATATATTACTGATACAATCAAAAATCATCCATTGGTTGAAGTTGTCAATGAAGAAATGACAGCTTTACCCCAAGGACCATGCATTATCGCAACAGGACCTTTGACAAGTGATTCTCTAGCGAAGGCTATACATGATTTCACTTCTGAAGATACTTTCCATTTCTATGATGCAGCAGCACCTATTATTGAAAAGGATTCGATTGATTTTAGTAAAGCCTACTATAAGTCTCGCTATGACAAAGGTGAAGCAAGTTATATCAACTGTCCGATGAATGCGGATGAATTTGAAACATTCTATGATGCATTGATTCATGCAGAATGTGTGAATTTGCACGATTTTGAAAAAGAAACATATTTTGAAGGTTGTATGCCCATTGAGGAAATGGCACGTCGTGGAAAGAAGACTATGTTGTTTGGGCCATTAAAGCCGGTGGGATTGGAAAAAGACAAGGATTCACATCCAGTTGCCGTAGTTCAGTTACGCCAAGATAATGTAGCTGCAAGTATGTACAATATTGTTGGTTTCCAGACACATTTAACTTGGCCTGAACAAAGAAGAGTTTTCTCTTTGATTCCTGGATTAGAAAATTTGAAAATTACTCGTTATGGTGTTATGCATCGAAATTCTTATTTATCAAGTCCAATTGTTTTAAAAGAAACATATCAATCAAAGAAACGTGATGATTTATTCTTTGCCGGACAATTAACGGGAGTTGAAGGCTATGTTGAATCTTGTGCATCCGGATTGATTGCCGGAATCAATATGTCATTGTATATGCAGAATAAGGAACCAATTTGTTTTGGAAATACTTGTGTGATGGGTTCACAAGCATACTATATTACGCATTGTGATCCAAAACATTTCCAGCCAATGAATGCAAACTTTGGCATTATGCATTTAAACGAAAAATGTAAGAAACATGAGCGTAAAGAAAAATTTGCTGCTCATGCACTTTCTCGTATTCAAGAAATTCAGGAACAAGTCAATGGATGAGTTGATTGATCGTTTTCTAAAATAT
>ENA-OPMP01001488-OPMP01001488.1-human-gut-metagenome-genome-assembly--contig:-NODE-1488-length-10117-cov-1.983800_pt1 | contig 10117 bp, 9 predicted proteins | sample MGYA00241527_ERZ501751 | MGnify/ENA primary metagenome ERZ501751 (study PRJEB25962, sample SAMEA2042647) | human gut metagenome | biome: human gut; feature: human-associated habitat; material: faeces... | reverse complement strand
GAACATGGCAATCCGCTATATATTGAAATATTCTTTGATGAAAATACCCAATATCATTATTATTTGATTTGTCTCTCTGTCTAAAAATTTCATTACTAACTATTTCTTCCCATGACGATTGATATACCGTCTTGTCAAAAATCATTTTAATTGGATCAATTATATTCTTATTAAACCTGGTAATATCAAATGATTCCAATTTTTCACCGTATTTATCAATTGTAGCCTTTACATGACTAGTAAAATTTTCCTCAGATATAAAAGAAAGTGTCCATTCCATTATTTTTTCTCCTTATCCAATGCTTCTCTAATGCTTCTTGCCACCTCATAAGCAAGATTTACCGGAACCGCATTTCCAACCTGTTTATACTGCGACATTACACTGCCGCAAAACTCCCACTCATCCGGAAAGCTCTGGCAACGCGCATTTTCTCTTACATTAAATGGTCTCTCTTCCAATGGGTGACATCTTTCCGTCTGCTTCTGGGACGGTGAAGTAAGAACCGTTAATGACGGCTCATCCATACTTAGCCTTCGCAGGATTCCTGTTCTTCCACCTTCCATTTCCCAACAGCTTTTCATATATTCTTTAGCAAGTACAGGATCTATATCTCTCCAATATCCTCCAGGCGGAACAAGTTCAAATAACTTACGCTTATTTTCTCCATACGGCACGCCAATGCTTTCTGGCACATCCTTCAAAATATCTCTAAGTACTGGCTTATAGTCATGTGGCTTTGGAAATTTATATGATATTTTACCTGCAATATCTTTTCTAACGCCTATTGTTATAAGACGCTCCCTTTTTTGGGCAACTCCATAATCCCAAGCATTAAGAACCTGTTTATGAATGTTATAACCAGCAGCTTCAAAAATATCTAACATTGTCTTATAAGTCTTTCCCCCATCATGTGTGAGTAAACCACGTACATTTTCAAATAAAAACATTTTAGGCTGCAACTTTTCCAAAAATATTGCATAATGATAAAATAATGTTCCTCTTGCATCTTCAAGTCCAAGCCTTTTACCAGCATATGAAAATGCCTGACAAGGCGCACCACCAGAAAGCAGATCCAGCTCGCCTTTTTTTATACTGAAATATTCTTCTAAATTAAGTTGAGATATATTAGCAATATCATCACATATCACTTTCCAATTTGGCCTATTTTTCCTAAGCGTGGCGCATGCATCCTCATTTACTTCTATCAATCCAATCGTATTAAAACCTGCCTTTTCAACTCCAAGAGCCAATCCACCTGCTCCTGCAAACAGTTCAATGGTTGTATACATCTTTTACCTCTCTTTTTCCAATGGACGTATTATCTATTTTAAATTTAAAACATTCAAATGAAATAAAAGAATCTATTTTCTTAAATTTTTCATAAACATACTTTTTATATTATATTGTTTATAAAAACATTTTCAAGCTATTTGTATTTGCATTTTAAATTTTTAGATATTATCGTATTCCTTTTGTTTCAATCTCGCCTAGACACTTATCATATTTTCTATTTGAGGGGAATGACGTGAACCCAGGTCTAGAAATATAATTTCGAGTTTCATCATAATACACGCTTAATAAACCAGTCAAAATAAATTGGAATCCCATATGCTGTTCATCATCTTTATGTTCAAAAAATATATATTTAGCATTTCCATCTTTATGGGGACGTTTTTTAAAAATACTCCACTTACTCAATGCACCAATATAACCTATCAGATCATCGAAATAATCCTCTTTAAAATCATATACACTCAACATCTTTTCATAAATCCACTCTTCTGTACATTTTTCCTTTTTTTCAAAAGAATCCATTGATACTAATGCTAAAAACGGACCTCTTATTTTAATTTTTTTGTCATTCTCGCATCTACATAATTTGGAAACCTTTTTTAACGCAGATAACTCATGTAATATATCTGTATCATGTAAATGTTTTTTTACAGAAATAATACCAATTACGCCCTCTGGTGGAACAATTACGCTATCTCCAAATCTATGATATATTGGATATTTCGCACTGTTATACACTATAATATCTAACTGTGTCGAATGAACATCTTCTTGGCCTCGTCTATATTTGTTTTTTAGCCCTGTTTTTACCGCTGGTCGCAAAACAAAACCTGTTAATACCTCCAAATCTTTTGGAAGATATCTTTTTAAATATTCTCTAAGTAGTATCTCAACATATCTTCCATCCTCACCATTATGGTCTGCTCCATTTTTATCCTTTGCTGGTATTAAAACCTGAAACTGCTTATAAGTATCTAACAAAGCCCGTATTTCATTTGACCAATATTCTCTTATGCATTCACCATCCATATTGCTTCACCTTCCAAGATCAATTTATTATGCCTTACATTTTCAATATAAAATATTTCTATTCCATCCATATTTAATAAAAAATAATGCCCCATATTCTATGACAGATATATCTTTATCCTTAAAAATAATTATACAAACATTTCTATATTAATTCCAATATATTTCTATATTTTAAATAAAAAATAAAGCATACCAGATACTGAGTCTGTTATGCCTTACTTGCTTTGTCCTATTCTATTATCTAATTTTTCCATATCTGTTAAGTAAGTCCCGAATTGACTATATAAACAAAGCCATTACTTTTGTAATACCTGCCGCCCCATCAGCTTTCTATACTTAAGCCCCTTCTTCACAATATACATCACAAGGATAACCGCCGCGAACACCGTGGATATGATAAGCATTGTGCCGATCTCAATATGAACGTAGGACAGGGTCACAAAGCTGAAAATAAGAAGCATTATGAGCATCCAGCCGAACGCAAGTGCCGTGGTCACGAACAGCATAATTACATCCATAACCACATCCTGAGCCGTGAACGGCTTTTGCGGGTACTCTGCGCTGATATCCTTAAGCTTGTTCACGCTCTCCTGCTTTTTATCCTTGTACATTTTTGATAAGTCTCTTTCCATGTTCCAGCTTTAACCTCATTTCAGTTCATATTATATCAGGTGACTGTACAGCTTCGCTTTTCCTTGCGCAACGCGCGTTTGCCGCACACCAAGCTGCACAATCACCTATTTATATTTTATCATAATTTTACCCCTTTAAATACTCTTTAACGTATATTGTATTTAAAAGGTCCAAATCAGAAATTCTTACGGTTATACCCTAATCAACCACCTTGCTCCCCCACAGTGTGAGCTGGTTGGTATTTCCAAGTGCTGTGAACACAATTGTCTCCACGTTCGTGCCCTCAATATCCATCTTTAAAATTACACCACTGTAGGTCTCGCCGTCAAGTGTAAGGTCGATGTAGGCTGTGCCCTTGTCGCAGCTCCATGTTCCGGCAAATGCTCCTGTGACCGTTCCATCAGCGCCAAGTGTTATTGTCTGTGGCGTGTTCAGACCTAAATTCTTGTAGTCGATGTCAAGCTCATGGAGAATAACATCATACCTGCCCGCAATCTCGTCCGCGGAAAAACCATTCTCATCAAGCTTCTCTCCTGCGGTCTGGTACGGTGCAGCCACCAGCCATCCGTTCTTGTTCAAAAAGAGCTGATGAACCTTAACATAGTGGCCTTCGTTTCCGCCGGTTGTTCTGGTATGAAATACGATGTATGCCCTTCCGTCATCATCGACAAATGCGCTGTTATGTCCCTGCGCAACCTGTCCCTGTGAGAAGCTTCTCCACTTGTAACCGCCGAAAAGCCTGATTCCGGCAGAATCGTTTGTGTTGAGTATGTAGGTATCGTAGAACGGATTTCTGCCGTTCTCATCAAGGTACTCGCCATCAGGTGTACTGCTCCTGTACACTCTCACGTTGTAGCCGCCCTTTGCGAAAAGCTCACCGTAGGACATGAACAGCCAGTAGTAATCGCCTATTTTCTGGATATAAGAGGCCTCTCCGGTCACATATTTTCCTCCGGCAATCTTCCTGCCAAAGTAAGGGTCGGAATGAATACCGTCCTCGTAGGTCACGCTGTAATCCCTGAAGCCTGTCTCCTCGTCAAGCTTGAGCATAAAGATTCCACCGCTCCAGGAGCCGTAGCTCATCCAGAGGTTTCCGTCGTCATCGTAGAAAACGCAGGCATCAATATTGTTAGGGTAATAATCCCCCCATGCTCTCTGATATCTGTCCGCAAGCTCGGTTTCCCCCGTCACCCTTGCTACATCCGTCTCATTATAGTATTCCTCATTATAGAAGCCTGAGTACACTACTATGCCCTGATACTCCCAGTCGCCCTCAAGTGTATCCGCTGTGAGAAGGACGATTGAGGAATACCACTTGTCACCGTCAACCGAAAGGTACATGCACCACTTGCCAAGCTTATCGTTGTACACGACATCAGGCGCCCACATGTAGCCGTCGACCTGATAGCCGGTGCTTCCGTGTGCAGACCACGCTGCCGGCTCCTTCAATATTTCTCTATAATCTGTGGAGAGATTGTTGGTAAAGCTCTCCCAGTTCTCGAGGTCGTATGACTTCGCCCATGCCCTGTGTGAACCAAAAATATAATAGCACTTCTTTCCTTCCTTGTCCTCGCCAACTATTATGGATGGGTCATGGCAGCTCACAGTCTTTATTGACTTTAACTCATCCTTTGAAAATTCAACATGATTCTGAAACATAATGACATCCACAATATACCTTACGGTAACCTCCTCACCACCATACTTTACATAGACATAAGGTCTTAAAGTTACAGTCTCAACAGAACCGCTTATCTTCTCCTTGGTAACCTCGGCAGGATTTTCAACTTTCGATGCCTCCAGGAGAACTCCCTCGTATGAGCTGCTCTCTCCGTACTTTATCGCTCCGCCAAACGCGGGTGCCTCAGTCTGTGCAAGCTTATCGTCATTGCTTGATGCCGCATACACCCTGCTTATCGTATATCCGTCCCTGTCATTCTTTACTGTGAGAGTGTACTTGATATCCTCCCCGGCTTTATATTCCTCCTTATCCGTCGACAGCTCCACTGTGATGTCATTCTCCGTCTTAGAGCACACCATGCCTGTCCCTCCTGTCGATGTTGTGTTATCAGCATCAGATGAACTATTCTTATTTCCGGCGCATCCGGCAACCAGTCCCGCCACCATCAGCGGCAATAGAACACACCGAACCAATCTGCCCGAACCTCTTCTCATGCCCTCACCTCCTGAATTATTATCAAATAAATAATTGTGAAACTTAATTTCTCCGATAAACAGTTATGTATTTTTATTAATAAACTTCCTGAACCTTTGAAACTAATAATTGTCCGCATAGCAAACTAATTTTGTAATCCATAGTAATTCGCATAGCAAACCGATTTTCGCAATTTCCTTTTTTAGTGGATATTATTCTCGTACCTAAACACCGGATTACCATCCTCATCCCACTTCACTTCCATGAGCATGGTATGTCTGTTCGGGTCATACAGTGGGTCTCCGACAATCTCAGGATAGGTGCGCGCATGGTATACACACACATCCCTTCCGTCCTCGGTCCTGGTAAAGCTGTTGTGTCCCGGTCCGTATATTCCCTTCTCCCTGTCGGAGCACAGTACAGGGTATCTTTCCTTCTTCCACGCACGCGGGTCAAGCAGATCCTCATTCTCATCAATTGAGAGCATACCCACACAGTAGCACTCGCCTGTCGCGCTCGCAGAGTAGGTGAGGAATATCCTTCCGTCATGGTGTATGGCCGCAGGTCCCTCATTTACCCATATATCCACGCGCTCCCAGTCATAATCGGGAGTAGTGAGAAGCACCTGGGCTGTGGCAAGTTTGGTCGCTGATTCCATCTTTGCAATATATATATTAGATATCTGAATGCCGACACTTACCTTCTCTGCCCAGATATAGTAATATTCTCCTTTATTTTCAAGTATTGTAGCATCAAGCGAAAACGCATCAAATGAATATATATCATCATCGCTTCTCTGGATTTTCCCTTTTTCTATCCAATCATCCTTCATAGGATCCGGTCCCTGACATTCAAGGATATATGGTCTTAATCTCCAGATGTCTTCTTCCATTGAGGCAGCAAAATATATGTACCATTTTCCAAACAGATAATGAAGCTCCGGAGCCCAGATATGCCTGCTCATCTCGCCGGACTCATGCTTTGTCCAGATGACCTTCTCCTTGGCATCCTTTAACCCCTTAAGTGTGTCTGAACATCTGAGAATAATCTTATCATACGCGGGTACTGAAGCAGTAAAATAATACTTTCCATCCTCCGCACGCATAACAAACGGATCTGCTCTCTGCTCTATAAAAGGTTTATTAAAATCAGTAATTTTTCCGTTTCTAGGTCTTTCTTCCATACTATATCCTCTCCCATACTTATTTTACAGAAAAATCTGCACATTTAATTTAAAATTCCCCGGGATGCCCCATAGACACATCCCGGGGATAAGCTGATTTTTATTTAATTACATTATTCCATTACAAGGTAAGCACCCTCGCATGTAAGGCAGAAGTTAAGGTCTCCTCCTGTTGTGATACCTGTATACTTCTGTGTATATACTGTTCCTGCAGCTGTTGTAACTACAGCTGCAACATCCGCTGTATCACCATTGTTTGTTACTGATACCTCAACCTTTGCTCCATCTATATCACTTGTGAAGGTATCCCAGTTCCAGTCGCACTCTGCTGTTGCTGTCTCGTAGCCTGTGCCCCAGCCAAAGTTATCTGCACGAAGCACTGCATACTCTGCATAGCCCTCTGCATCATCTGCACTGTGTCCGGTTGGCGTTGTCTGAAGTACAACAATGAAGTTATCCCAGTTGTTTACTCCATCTGTGTAGTTCGTGAAGCTCTTTGTAACTGTTGCTCCCTTTTCAACGCTCCAGATGTCTGAGAATGCACTCCAGAAAGGTGTTGTGCAGTCTGTATTACCTACGATAACGCCCTCCGCCGCCTTAACTGTCTTATCCTTGATTGAAAGGATATCTGTATAGCTTGACTGTGTTCCAATCTCAATTGAAGCGATTTCGCCTGTTACAGGGAATTCAGCCCTTGCGGTGTTGGAGGTCTTGTTGTAGTCAACATTGTCAACATCAACCGTAACTGTGCCATCCGCATAAGTGATTGTAGCAGTTACATCTGTCTCAACCATTACTGACTGCTCCCATGTGTTCCAGTTACCCCATGACCATGTAAAGCAGCTGTCCACTATATCCTTGCCATCTGCAGTACCTGTCATATCGGCATTTACTCTTGCAACTTCATTTCCATCTGCATCCTTGAATATGAAGTAGTAGTTGTTCTTAACGTCCTTACCGTCTGACCAATGCTTTAACTTAATCTGCTTTGTCTGTCCGTCTGCAATGTCAATCGGCTCTGAATATACATCATCTGCCTTTGAGAAATCTAATGCACCGATGGAGGCAATAGCACTGTCATCCTTAGTTACATTTATAACTCTCTCCGGCTCAACGAACTCTGCATTAGAATTTCCGTCCGCATAGAGAGCTGCAACCTGCTCAGCATTAAGAGCGTAATCATAGATATAAAGCTCATCAAAAGCTCCCTTGAATACTGAATCCCAGTAGTTTACACCAAGTAAGAAATCGAAATTATCAGAAGCCTGCATACAGTTCTTTGTTACATAGGCAGGAACAACATTTCCGTCTGAATCCTTGGTAATCCACTCCTGTCCGTTGATGTAAAGCTTAGAAGCAATAAGTGTTCCGTCTGCTGATAAATTGTTAGAATCAACAACAAGTGCAATCTGTACCCACTGCTTCATAGGCTCACCGGTTGCGGCATCCGACCACGCCGGCCAGAGTGCATTGTCGAGCTGATCATAAGACCATATACATGGGAATGTTCCCTCACCGGACCACTCTGCTCTTGTAATGTTGGTGTAATGCTGTCCGCCTGTAGCATCTCCGTGACTGCCAGAGCATATCGTCGTAGAAGTCCATCATCTCGTCAATCGGCATGTAATTGGAAAGTCTTGTAGCATAGATCCAGAATGAGATTGTGTAATTGTCACCAACTCCATTTACATCTGTGAGCTTGTAACCTGTTATACCGTCCGTATATACGGCATCACCTTTTACACCCGGAATATATACAACATCCTTGTCTGCCGCACTGAGTATAGGATCTCCGCCGATAGTCTGTGCAGTAGGCTGGATATCCGTCTTGTTATCCGCTGCATCAAATGAATAATAATACTTGTAATCCTGCGGAATCTCACCAGCCTTAACTGTCTGCTGTGATGATGACTCCTGTACACTGCTCTCCTGTGAAGAGCTGTCCTGCTGTGATGTCGAATCCGAACCAGCCTGCTTCTGACAGCCCGCAAGCATTGTAGCTGCCATTGTACCGCATAACATAACGCTTAAAAACTTCTTATTCCTCATATAGAATTACCTCCATATTATACTTGTGAATATATTTAATTGCGAAACTTAATCTTAACACTGAACAGTTGTGTAATTTAATTAGTACACTGCCGGACCTTTTTGAAGGCGTCGGTGTTTAGCGGCTGTATTTTAGCCGCTTACGCACCGCTACGTCTTCAAATGAGTGCGAACGTGTCCGGAAGGGTACTATTAAAATTGCACAACGTCCGGGTATTGTTATTTCAATATGCAAACATCCCAAGACCACCGACGCAGCCTTGGGATGTCTTCATTCGTTCAGGATTATCACAATCAATTAAGCGTTAACTGTATCCTTAAGTGCCTTACCAGCCTTGAACTTAGGGCTCTTAGAAGCAGCAATCTTCATTGCCTTGCCTGTGCTAGGGTTTCTTCCCTCTCTCTCAGGTCTCTCAGCAACCTCGAATGTACCGAAACCAACTAACTGAATCTTCTCACCCTTCTTTAACTCCTCAGCAACTACATCTGTGAAAGCCTTAAGTGCCTTCTCAGCATCCTTCTTGGATAACTCTGTCTTCTCAGCAATAGCTGCAACTAATTCTGTCTTGTTCATTTTAGAAAATCCTCCTGAAATAATATTGAACCTTCACAATTATTTATATATGTTTTGGCTATATTTGTCAAGAAAAAATAAGCATTTTAAAGGCATTATGCTATATACCGGCTGTTGCTTATGACTCCATCTGTTTTCCAAGAAAACCTGCTGCTGAACCGGTGAGCTTCAAGTCGGTTTCAGCTAATCTGATTTTAGGCTCCTTCGTTGTGATTATGACAGCACCTATTGCGTCACCCTCGCATATAATCGGGCTTACGGCCTGTGAGCTGTATTCATCACTCTCACCCTGTATTATGGGAATGAACCTTCTGTCATCACGCACCGCAACAAAGCTTTCCCTTGCGTCTATCGACTCCTCAAGCTGCCTGCTTATAGGCTTTAAAAGAATATCCTTCTTCGGTGCCCCCGCAAAAGCTATTACCTGATCCCTGTCCGTTATGCATACAATATTTCCTGTGCTCTGCGCCAAAGAATCTGCGTACTGTCTTGCAAACTCTCCAAGCTCACCTATCGGAGAATATTTCTTAAGTATAATCTCTCCCTCCCTGTCGGTGAATATCTCAAGCGGGTCCCCCTCCCTTATTCTTAACGTCCTTCTGATTTCCTTAGGAATTACAACTCTCCCCAAATCATCAATTCTACGAACTATTCCCGTAGCCTTCATATAATAAAAATCCTCCTGTATTCTACATATTTTTCCATAATCTGTGCTATGTGGATAGTATGTGGAAATACAGGAGGAAATATACCATTAAAATTTAGTGAATACGTCCGTCTCTTTCTGAAGAGCAGACGCAATTTCCCTGTTCTCATTCATTCTTTCATTAATATTGTCCATATCGGCAACAAGAGTCTGCGTGCTCTGTGCAGCACCGTTTACCCCCTTTGCGCCCTCCTCAATCGCATGTGTGATGCTGCTGATTGAGTCGGCAATTGAGTCGACCTCGTTCTTTAACGCATCCGTCTTTTCGGTAAACTCATTCATCACACTCTCGATATACGTTGCGTTCTCACGGTATTGTGCTCCACCCTCAACGAACGCAGCAAACTCAGGCAGTATAGACTCCTTCATATAGCTTACAAGGTTGTCAGCATTATCACTGAGGTTGTGTACCGCATTGGTCACTATGCCGTTAATCTGCTGTATATGATTAGCTGTCTCACGGCTTGAATCGGCAAGCTGTCTTATCTGCT
>ENA-OPMP01001480-OPMP01001480.1-human-gut-metagenome-genome-assembly--contig:-NODE-1480-length-10151-cov-1.769909_pt1 | contig 10151 bp, 9 predicted proteins | sample MGYA00241527_ERZ501751 | MGnify/ENA primary metagenome ERZ501751 (study PRJEB25962, sample SAMEA2042647) | human gut metagenome | biome: human gut; feature: human-associated habitat; material: faeces... | reverse complement strand
TGAGCCATGGATGGCGAATTGGCGGCGGTGGCGTATTGGATGGAAATATAGATCAGAACATTTAGAACTTCTCAGATTCAATACATTGTATATCGTATAAATCAATATTGAAATATATAGAAACAATATCGCAATTGCTGGGAATAAAAAGGAGAGTGGAAAAGCGAAATGAGCGCAGTTGTAGAAGTAAAGAATCTGACAAAGGAATATAAACAGAAAAAGGCGGTCGATGACCTGTCGTTTGAGATCCGGCAGGGAGAAATCCTTGGGCTGCTTGGTCCAAACGGAAGTGGAAAATCAACCACGATCAACTGCATCCTCTCGCTGTTAAAATACAGCGCGGGAAGTATCAAGATCTTCGGCGAGGAAATGACACCGGATGCCTATAAGATCAAGCGGGATATCGGAGTCATCTTCCAGGAGGTAGCGGTGTTTGAGGAGCTTACGGTGTATGAGAATATTGACTATTTCTGTGGCTTGTACGTGAAGGACAAGCAGGAACGCAAGAAAGATATCGAGGATGCAATTGCATTAGTCGGACTGGATGAATTCCGCAAATATTACCCGAAGCAGTTGTCGGGAGGTCTGCTCCGGCGACTGAATATTGCATGTGGTATCGCGCACAAGCCGAAGCTGATCTTCTTAGATGAGCCGACGGTTGCAGTCGATCCACAGAGCCGGAACAACATTTTGGATGGGATCAGGAAGCTGCGGGATGATGGCGCGACAATCTGTTATACGACACATTATATGGAAGAAGTTGAGATCCTGTGTGACCGGATCATCATATTGGATAGGGGAAAGATCATTGCGCAGGGAACGTCTGACGAGTTAAAGGCGCTTGCGAAGATCGAGGAGAAGGTTACGATTGAGACGAAGCATTTCAAACCGGAATTCTTAGAGAAGCTGCAGGCGGCACCGAATGTTGACAAGGCAGAATATGCCGACCATCAGCTTGTAATCACCTATAAGAGCGGTAAAAATAACGTGGCGAAGCTGATCGAGGAACTGAGTGCGGCGGGAATCACCTGTAACAAGATTTTCTCCGAGCGTCCGACGCTCAACGATGTGTTCCTGGAGCTGACCGGAAAGGAGCTTAGAGACTGATGTTTGGACATAACTTTAAGTATACATTCAAAGTTCTGATGCGGAGCCGGATGCTTCTGTTTTGGACATTTGTGTTCCCACTCGTGCTTGGCACGATGTTCAAGCTGGCGTTCTCCAACATCGAGAACAGCGAGAAGCTGAACGTGATCCCGATTGCGATTGTCGATAACGAGGATTTTCAGGGAAATGAGGCATTCCGCCAGACATTTGAGACTTTGAGTGATGAATCAAGCGATGAGCAGATGTTTGACACGGTGTATGTGTCGAAGGACGAAGCGGATACACTGCTTTCGGATGGGGATGTCGACGGTGTGCTGTACATGAATGGTGAGCAGCCGGAGATCTGGATTCACGAAAATGGTATCAACCAGACAGTGCTTCAATATGTGGTAGACGAGATCGTACATACCTCTGCAATCATGGAAAAACGTGTACAAAATGAGATTGAGCAGGGTGCGATGCCGGATATCGAGGCACTCTACAAAAATGTAATGGAGCAGGTCGCAGGCAGAGAGTCGAACCTGGTCGATGCATCCCGCAAGAACCTGAGCTATACGATGATTGAGTATTACACATTGATTGCGATGGCGTGTCTGTATGGCGGTATCCTCGGAATGACGGCACTGAGCCGGAACCTTCCGAACATGGGAAATCTCGGAAAGCGTACAGCCATCGTTCCAATCAGCAAGGCAAAGACGATGTTTTCATCCCTGCTTGCTGCATATTGCACGCAGTTGATCGGGCTTGCAATTCTGTTTGTGTATACGATCTTCGTGATGAAGGTCGATTACGGGGAGAATCTGCCATATGTGATCCTGCTGGCACTTGCGGGTAGTCTGGCGGGGCTGACGCTTGCGATTATGGTGACGACGGTTGTCAAAACCGGCGAGAACGGAAAGCTTGGGATACTGATCGGCATCACGATGGCATGCTGTTTCCTGTCTGGCATGATGGGAATTACCATGAAATATATCATCGAGAAGCACGTGCCGTTCTTAGACAAGATCAACCCAGCGGCGATGATCACGGATGGATATTATGCACTGTATTATTATGGTGTGGACAAGCGTTTCTGGATGGATGTAGCGAGTCTTGGAATCTTCTCTGCCTTCATGCTGCTTGTGTCCGCACAGGGATTAAGGAGGCAGAAGTATGACAGTATTTAAGGCATTTCTACATGTATTGAACAAATGTAAAGGCATGGTAATCCTGTATACGGCGCTGCTTCTTTTGTTCGGTGGCATCAACGCAAAAAGTGGGGATACCGCGAGCCAGTTCACTGCAGACAAGCCGGAAATCGTCATCGTGAATCAGGATGAAAATATCGGAATCACGAAGAATTTTACGGATTATATTGCGGCACACAGTGAATTGAAAGAACTGAAAAGCGAAGAGGACATAGACGATGCAATCTTCTACCGGCAGGTAGCATTTGTAATCTATATTCCACAGGGCTACCGGCAGGCGGTGCTGAACGGCGAAAATCCGGAACTTCGATATAAGAGCTGCCAGTCGGCGGATGCGAGTTTCGCACAGATGATGGTCGAAAGCTATCTTGCCATACAGCAAAACTACGTAGATGCTGCTCTGCAGACGAATCCGGATGAAATGAACATATCTCTGAATGAGGAGGAAGTCTGCAAGGATATCACGCAGACTTTGGAACAGACATCAACCGTACATGTGACGACGACACTTGATACAAACAGCATGTCGAAGGCAGCAGGTTATTATAATTTTGCAAGCTACAGTCTGCTTGCCGGTGCGATCTTCGTGATCTGTCTGGTGCTTACGAGCTTTCAGGAGCTGCCGATCCGCAAGCGTATCACGATCAGCAGTATGAATTATAAGAAGCACAATGCAATCCTGCTTGCTTCGAATCTGCTTTTTGCAATCGCACTATGGCTGTTTTACGGTCTGATCAGTTTCGTGATTGTCGGGAAGGTAATGTTTCGTGCGCAGGGAGCCATGTATCTGGCGAATTCGTTCGTATTTACCTTGTGTGCATTGACGATGGCATTCCTGATATCAAGCATCTTCAACAATAAGGAAGCGGTCAATGGAATCGTGAATGTCGTGGCACTCGGCTCGGCATTTCTGTGCGGTGCATTTATCCCGGTTGAATGGCTGCCGGATGGTGTGCTTGCCGTGGGTCGTATCTTCCCGGCGTACTGGTATATTCAGACGAATGAATATCTGAAGACACTGGAGACGGTAAGCGTCTCGGGGCTGAAACCGGTATTTATCAATATGCTGGTGATGGCTTTATATGGCGTGTTCTATATTATTGTGGCGAATATCGTGTCGGCGAAGAAACGGGTAGTGGCGTAATCTTGAAACAGGTGAAGTGGAAATTCTGCTTCGCCTGTTTTGATGTTTTTAGAAAATTTATGAAAAAAACAAACGGATGTTCGCAAAAAATCCTTGCATCCAAGAACGTTTGTTCGTATAATGAGGACATGAGTACAGAGATTACAAACAATTACATAGAAGAATATACAACACAGGAGAAGCTGCAGATTCTTGCGGATGCTGCCAAATACGATGTGGCGTGTACGTCGAGCGGATCGGATCGCCGGGGAAAGAAAGGAGAACTCGGCAATGCTGCGGCGTGTGGCATCTGCCACAGCTTTGCGTCGGATGGAAGATGTATTTCCTTGCTAAAAATACTGATGACGAATCACTGCGTCTATGATTGCAAATACTGCATCAACCGTGCAAGCAATGATGTGAAGCGGGCGACCTTTACGCCGCAGGAGATCTGCGAGCTTACGGTCGAATTCTACAAGCGGAATTATATTGAAGGCCTGTTCTTAAGCTCCGGCGTTCTGAAGAATCCAACATACACGATGGAGAAGATGTGCGAGACATTGCTTCTGCTTCGAACGAAATATCATTTTAACGGCTACATCCATGTGAAGACGATTCCCGGCGCATCGGATGAACTGCTTGCGGCAGCAGGATATCTGGCAGACCGTATCAGCGTGAATATGGAACTGCCGACGGAGGAAGGACTGCGGACACTGGCACCGAATAAGACGATGCAGACGATCTTAGATCCGATGGGAAAGGTGCGGAACACGATCGCGTCGCATCGGATGGCAATCGGGAAATCCGCACACATGGAGCGAAGCAAAGGCAATCAGTTCCTGAAGCAGAGTATCTTCGGGACAGAGTCGAAGAAGCAGTTTGCGGATGGATTGATGAAGGAGAAGAAAGCCGGGAAAATCGTTGCGGATGGAGCAGTAGTTCAGGAGTCTAGGAGTTCTTATGGAAACAAGGCTGAAGAGGAAAATTATGGCGCAGGTTCAGGTGGTTCGGTAACTGGAGAGACAGATGTGCAGAATACGATTGCGAATCTGGCTGCGAAGATGAACGGAACGGTTCTGGACAGTGCTCTCACATGGGATAACGCATATCAGCTAGCACCGCTCGATATGTCGAAATTAAAGCGGCGGTTTGCACCGGCGGGACAGAGCACGCAGATGATTATCGGGGCAACCGGCGAGAGCGATTATACGTTGCTGCAGACGACACAGCAGTTGTATCAGGGCTTCGACTTGAAACGGGTCTTTTATTCGGCGTATATTCCGCTGAATAAGGATAAAGTGTTGCCGCAGATCGGAACACCGCCACCGCTTCTGCGGGAACACCGTCTGTACCAGGCGGACTGGCTTTTGCGGTACTATGATTTTTCGGCTTGGGAACTGCTGACAGAGGAAGAGCCGAACTTTGACCCTTATCTGGACCCCAAATGTACCTGGGCAGTGCGCCACCCGGAATTTTTCCCCGTGGAGGTCAACACTGCGCCCAAGGCGGCCCTGCTGCGTATTCCGGGTATCGGGCCCAAAAGTGCATTGCGGATTTTGTCCGCCCGCCGCCAGCAGCACCTTGGAATGGCGGAACTCAAGCGGATGGGGGTTGTGCTGAAACGTGCCCAGTACTTTATTACCTGCAACGGCCGCGCCGCAGCCCACGGAACCCGGCAGGAAATCGCCGCGGCGCTGCTGGACCCCAAGGCATTTGCCGTGGGTACGCAGCAGCTTTCGCTGGATGACTTTATCCCGAAGGTTCTGCCGGATGCAGCGCCCGCTGTGCAGAAACTGGCCGCGGCGGGGATGCCCGCCCGCCAGGCAGCCTATGAGGTAAAACAGGAGGCTTTGCAATGTCTTACCCGGCGCATGTGACCGACACGGTGTACCGCTATGATGGAACCTTCCAGGGCTTTTTGTGCTGTATTTTTGAAAGCTATTCCCGCAAAGAGATCCCTGCCGCCGTCTGCGCACCTGACCGCGGGCAGATCAGTTTTTATGATTCGTGCGAGATCGTAACAGACCCTGCCCGCGCCCAGCGCGTTGCAAGAGGATTGGAGCGGCTCGGACCGACGGTAAAGGAACGCATAACAACAGGATTTTTATCGGATGACCCGGAACATGAACTGATCCTGCTGCGCTTTGCGCGTATCTGCTTCGAAAAAGGCCCCGCTGCCGCGCGTGCAACAGGGGACCCGGATATCTGTGCGGCGTTTGACCTAGAACGGGCGGTCAATAATGAAGCCTGCAAGTATATTGAGTTCATCCGCTTTGAACAGCGTGATATGATGCTTGGCACGGTGATCCACCCCAAAAACAGGATTCTGCCGCTGCTGCGCGGGCACTTTTGCAGTCGGTTACCGGATGAAGACTTTATGATTTTTGATGCGACCCACGGCATCGCCATGCTGCGCAGGGACCGCAAAGTGCAGTATATGGTCATGGAGCATTATGATAAAAACACCGGGCAGGAGGAACTGGACTGGCAAAAGCTGTGGAAACGCTTTTTTGATGCCGTTACCATTGAACAGCGCCGCAATGAACGTTGCCAGATGACCCACGCTCCCAAGCGCTATTGGAAAGATATGTGCGAAATGGCGCTGCTGGGCCGGGGAACCGCTGGTAAGGCGGAGCAAAATGCGGAAGCAGCCCGATAAAAACAGCAGCTTTACCCCCTGTGCAGACATAAAAATTTGTGGTATACTAATATCTATATATTATTTGTATGCGTGTGTAAGATCACGGGCCGGAAGCAGGCAGGAAATTTGCCCTGCGGCAGACGGTAAAACAGAAAAGATAGGGGAGTTTCTGCATGATGGAAGAATTGCTGCATATTCTTGAAAAAAATGCCCGCCTGCCGGTGGAAGATATCGCCGCTATGATGGGCAAAACGCCTGCCCAGGTTGCCACTATGATGGATGAGGCGGTTGCCAAGGGGTATATCCGCGGTTTTGAAGCCATGATCGACTGGGAACAGGCTGGTATCAATGTGGTGGAAGCAGTGATCGAACTGCACGTTTCCCCGCGCAAGAGCCGCGGTTTTGACGAGATCGCATCGGTGATCGCCAGCTTTGACGAGGTGGACAGCGTTCTGCTGATGAGCGGCAGCTATGATCTGCAGGTCGTCATCAAGGGCCACAGCTTCCAGGAAATTGCCCTGTTTGTAGCAAAGCGCCTTTCTCCGCTGGACGATGTACTTTCCACGGCAACCAGTTTTGTGCTACGCCCGTATAAGCGCGGCGGCAAGCTGTACCTGAACGAAGAAGCCGATGAAAGAGAGTGTACCGTACTGTGATGAATTACGATGAACTGCTTGCGCCGGCTGCGAAATCCATGCGGCCTTCGGGAATTCGCAAGTTTTTTGATTTGGCAGCCGAAATGCCGCACTGCATTAGCCTTGGCGTGGGTGAACCGGATTTCAAGACGCCGTGGACCATCCGGGATGCGGGCATCCGTAGCCTGGAACAAGGCCGTACGCGCTATACCGCCAATGCGGGTATCAAAGAGCTGCGCGCCGAAATTTGCCGCTACTTGGCCCGCCGCATGGAGCTGAACTACCAGCCCAGCGAGGTGCTTGTTACCGTGGGCGGCAGCGAGGCCATTGACCTGACCATCCGTGCACTGGTCAAACCGGGGGATGAAGTCATCATCCCGGAGCCTTGTTTTGTCTGTTATGAACCGATCACTTCGTTGACCGGCGGCGTGCCGGTGCACATTGCCACCAAAGTGGAGGATGATTTCCGCCTGCGGGCGGACCAGCTGCGCGCCGCCATTACGCCGCGTACCAAACTGTTGATCCTGCCGTATCCCAACAACCCCACCGGCGGCGTGATGGATGCGGCAGATCTGGAAGCCATTGCGGAGGTGCTGCGCGGTACCAATATTATGGTGCTTTCGGATGAGATTTATGCGGAGCTGACCTATGGATTGGAACGCCACATCAGCATTGCCACACTGCCGGGCATGAAAGAACGCACCATCGTAGTAAACGGCTTCTCAAAAGCGTATGCCATGACAGGCTGGCGCCTGGGATATGCGGTTGGTCCGGAACCGGTGATCAAGGTGATGACCAAAATTCACCAGAGCTGCATTATGTCGGCCCCCACCACCAGCCAGTATGCAGCTATCGCAGCGCTACATTCCTGCGATGATTCTATTGAGATGATGCGCGATGAATATAACCGCCGCCGCCGCTATGTGGTAAAGGCGCTGAACGATATGGGCCTGACCTGCTTTGAGCCGCGCGGGGCGTTTTATGTGTTCCCCTGCATTCGCTGCAGCGGGCTGACCAGTCAGGAATTTTGCGAAATGCTGTTGAAAGAGCAGGAGGTTGCCATTATCCCCGGTGATGCTTTTGGCGCCAGTGGGGAAGGCTATGCGCGCATCAGCTATGCCTACAGCGTGGAACACCTGGAAACTGCCATGCGCCGCATCCGCGCTTTCCTGAAAGACCACGGCTGGCTGGCAGAATAAACGGCAAAAACAGGAGCTGAACAGGATATGGTATATCAAAAACAATTGGTCGTGGTGTTGGCGCCTGCCAAGCTGAACCTTTCGCTAGATGTGGCTGGACTGCTGCCAAACGGCTACCATGACCTTGACATGGTTATGCAGACCATTGACCTGTATGAACGCATCACCCTGCGCCGCAGTGCAGACCTGACCCTGCGCCTGCCGGGCAGCTTTGTTCCGCCCAACGATAAAAATACAGCGTACAAAGCGGCTGTGGCGTTTTTCAATTATACCGGGCTGCTGGCCGGGGTGGATATCACAATCCAGAAGCATGTGCCGGTGCGGGCTGGTATGGCGGGCGGCAGTGCGGATGCTGCCGGTGTGCTGGTTGGCCTGAATGAGCTGTATAACGCGCAGCTTTCAATGAGCGAGCTGTGTGCCATCGGTGCGGGCATTGGCGCGGATGTACCCTTTGCCCTGATGGGCGGAACCTGCCGGGTAAAGGGCGTGGGCGATTTGATTAAGCCGCTGCCGCCCTGCCCGGACTGCTGGTTTGTGGTGGTTATGCCCAGCGTTGGCATCTCCACACCGGAGGCGTTCAAGCGCTATGATATCATGGGAAGCCCGGTTCACCCGGACTGTGAGCGCCAGGAACAGGCCATCCGCGAAAACGATCTGGCTGCTATGTGCACCGCTGCAGGCAATGCGTTGGAACATTGCAGCGGCGCGGTGGAAACAGCCGCTATCTGTAAGCAGCTGAATGCCCAAGGCGCAATAACCAGCCTGATGACTGGTTCCGGCGCGGCGGTGTTTGGTGTGTTTGATGATGAGCAAAAGGCGAAACAGGCCCAACAGGCATTGCAGGCCGGGTATGACCAGGTTTATCTGGCTCGCCCGGTGCGCGGCGGTGCGCGCGTTTTGCCGCGCCCTGCCAAAAAGGACCACACACCCAGGCGGGAAAAATAAGCCTGCTGGTTGCAGGTCTGCAGCATGTGACCTGCCAATAGCTTTTGCGTCTTTGATTTTATGCCTTTTATGGTTTATAAAAACTATATAGACAAAGAAAGTATAGTGGTGTAGAAAAATGCATGGGCACATCACATAAAGAGTAGATAACGTAAAATAATTGAATAACAGCTTTCCTTTGGCCCCATACTGCTTGTAACATCAAGCCGTCAAGGGGCAAGGCACGGCGCAGGGAACTGCGCAGCGTGCAGACAAAAGCATTGCCGGCCACCGGGCGTTTGTTGCCGGGCCGGCTTTTTGCTTTTGCAGCAAAAGGGGGAAACGCTGATGAAAAAACTGCTGCAAAAATTACCATCTGCCGGGGCTGGCCCGCTAAGGATTCGCAAAATTCTGGAATGGGGCTGTGCCTGTGGCCTGCTGCTGACCATTGTACTTACTGCAGCGGCTGTGCGGTATCAAACTGTGTGTGCCCGTGTGTGTGGGGATACGCTGCGGCTGCACATTTTAGCCAACAGCGATACAGTGGAGGATCAGCTGCTGAAATTGCAGGTGCGGGATGCTGTTTTGGAACAGGTGACAGCCGCAACGCAGTATGCCGAAACCAAGCAGCCATGCCGGACCTGCAGCGCACAGCCCAACGGACGCTGCGCCATGCGGGCAGCAGCCAACAGGTACAGTGCAGGCTGGAAGAAATCCCGTTTGCAGCCCGCCGCTATTCCGGCTTCTGGCTGCCAGCGGGTACTTACACGGCGCTGCGGATCGAACTGGGCAGCGCCCAAGGGCACAACTGGTTCTGTGTGCTGTACCCGGCGCTCTGCGTGGGCAGCAGCGAAGCCAGGTATGCGGATACGGAAGAAAACGCGCTGGTGTTTGGCGGCTATCAGGTGCGGTTTGCTCTGTTGGATACCGCCCGCAGCGTGTGGCAGAAAATAACGGATTGACAAAATGGCGGCAGGGCGTGCAAGAAGAAGCTCTGCAAAAGAAAGAGGAACACCATGCTGACCTTGATCCTTGGCCCTTCGGGCAGCGGAAAATCGGTGCGCCTGCGGGAAGAACTGCGCCAGCGTGCGCGCAGCCGGCAGCGCAGCATCCTGATTGTGCCGGAGCAGTTTACATCTTCGACCGAAGGTGCGCTTTACCACGCACTGGGGGATGAACTTTCTGCCTATGTGGAGAGCTATTCCTTTACCTCGCTGGCCGAAACCCTGCTGCGTCGCTATGGCGGTGCGGCGGTGCCCACGCTGAGCGAGGCCGGACGCGCCGTGTTGGTGCGCCGCGCTATGGATGAAATGATGGACAAGGTGGTGTATTACA
>ENA-OPMP01001475-OPMP01001475.1-human-gut-metagenome-genome-assembly--contig:-NODE-1475-length-10174-cov-1.794248_pt1 | contig 10174 bp, 7 predicted proteins | sample MGYA00241527_ERZ501751 | MGnify/ENA primary metagenome ERZ501751 (study PRJEB25962, sample SAMEA2042647) | human gut metagenome | biome: human gut; feature: human-associated habitat; material: faeces... | reverse complement strand
GAAGGAAAACGATGATAAGATTCGTGATGATAATGTTATTGAAACCTGCAATAAGTACAATATGACAATGTCATTTACGGGTATTCGTCTTTTCCATCACTGATAGAGGTGCGGTTATGAAAATTTTAATGATTGGTTCGGGCGGCAGAGAGCACGCTTTAATTAAAAAGCTTCTTGAAAGTCCTAAATGCACAAAGCTTTATTGCGCTCCCGGCAACGGCGGTATTTCAAGAGATGCCGAGCTTGTTAATATCGGAGTTATGGATAAAGAAAATATGGTTAAGTTTGCAAAGGACAATGCAATTGACCTCGTTTTTGTAGCTCCTGATGATCCGCTTGCTGACGGTATGGTTGACGCTATGCAGGAGGCTGGAATCAGAGCATTCGGTCCTAATGCAAATGCCGCTATTATTGAGGCGTCAAAGGTTTTCTCAAAAAATCTCATGAAGAAATACGGCATACCTACTGCAAAGTATGAAGTATTCAATGACGCTCAGAAAGCAATTGACTATATAAAGAACGAAAATACCGCTCCCGTTGTTGTAAAGGCTGACGGTCTTGCACTCGGCAAGGGTGTAATTATTGCTCAATCTGTTGATGAGGCAATTGAAGCAGTCAAAGAAATTATGGAGGACAAGAAGTTTGGCGACTCAGGTAACAATATCGTTATCGAAGAGTTTCTTACAGGTCCCGAGGTTTCTGTTCTTGCATTTACAGATGGTAAGTGCGTAAAACCTATGGTCAGCTCAAAAGACCACAAGCGTGCTTTTGATAATGACGAAGGTCTTAACACAGGCGGTATGGGTACAATCAGCCCGAACCCATATTATACAGACGAGATTGCCAAAGAATGTATGGATACAATCTTTATCCCTACAATTGAGGCGATGAATAAAGAGGGCAGACCTTTTAAGGGTTGTCTGTACTTTGGACTTATGATTACACCGAACGGTCCAAAGGTTATTGAATACAATGCCCGTTTCGGCGATCCTGAGGCTCAGGTTGTTCTTCCAAGACTTAAAACTGACCTTGTAGATATCTGTGAGGCTGTTATTGACGAAAAGCTTTCCGACCTTGACATTGAATGGGACAACGGTGCTGCGGCTTGTGTTGTTATGGCAAGCGGCGGATATCCTATTTCATACAAAAAGGGTATAGAGATGTTCGGTCTTAATGATAACGGCGGTGTCGATGGCGCAACTGTTTATCATGCCGGCACTAAGTACGAAAACGGAAAGTTCTATACTAACGGCGGTCGAGTTCTCGGTGTTACTGCAACAGCAGATACACTTGATGAGGCACTTGAAAAGGCATATGCCGCAGTAGAAAAAATTTCCTTTGAAGGCGCTCATTACAGACACGATATCGGCAAAACTAAATAATATAGTAAGAGCCACTCTTAACGAGCGGCTCTTTTTTCAGCCTGCATTTTTAATCTGCAGTCTTAATTTGTCAGAAATCATGGCAATAAATTCGCTGTTTGTGGGCTTACCTCTGTCGTTGTGAATTGTATATCCGAAATATGAGTTCAGAACATCAATGTCACCTCGATCCCATGCAACCTCAATTGCGTGTCTTATAGCTCTTTCAACCCGTGAAGAGGTTGTTTCGTACTTTTTGGCAACCGACGGATAGAGCTGTTTTGTCACGGCATTGATAATTTCAGGATGCTCAACAGACATAATGATTGAATCACGCAGATAGTGATAGCCTTTGATGTGAGCCGGAACTCCTATTTCATGGAGAATATCGGTCACTTTCATTTCAATTCCGAAAGCGTCGATAACTCTGCCTCTGCCAAAATTGTTTTTCTTGCTCAAATCCGATAAATCGCTGATAATGGTGCTTAATTCGGAAATGTTATACGGCTTCAACACAAAATACGATGCGCCAGAATTCATAATTTCACGCTCAAGAACAGTGCTGTGGAATGACGAATACACCATAAACACAGGCACTTTCGTGCTTTCTCGTGTAATGCTTCTCATAACACCGATCGCATCAAGCCTTGTCATAAATGAATCCATCAGTACAACATCAGGACTTTCTCTTTTAATTTTATCGCACAATTCTTCTCCGTCTTTTGCACAGAAAATAACGGAAATATTCTTACTTTGTAAGATATTAAGATTTTCCTGCGTAAATTCAGAAGCGTCATCGGTTACGATTAGTTTTATTTTGTTGTTCATTGTGATTTCCCCCAGTAATTTTTGTTGTACTAATATTACCACAAAATGGTAAAGATGGCAATACCTTCCATAAAACTTTTTTAAAAAATTGAGAAAAAAGTTTTATATTTTGCGTTAGTAAATCAAAAATGAACAAACCATCATATATTTAGTGTTGATTATTGTAGCGATTTGCCATATATTGTGCAAACACACCGTAACCCTCTTTTGGATTATTCAGAAAAACATGGGTAACAGCGCCAATAATTTTGCCGTTTTGAACTATCGGACTGCCGCTCATACCCTGTACAATACCGCCGCAATTTTCGAGCAATCTACTGTCGGTTATTTTTATGACAAAATTTTCATTTGATGTCATATCACGATTGCATATTCTTTTGATTTCAATATCATATTCCTGCGGCGTATCTCCGACAGGCGTTGTTACCATAACAGCCTTTCCTGTTTTCACCTCATCGTCATTTGCAATCAGATATTTCTTGTTTCTTTTATAATTTTCACTCGTTAAATCTCCGAAAATTCCTAAAGGGGAGTTTACGCTCAAATTACCAAACTTTACATCGGTAAAATATCCGCAGAAACTGCCGGCTTTTCCGCAGACGCTTTTTTCAATGCCGCTGATTTCAGCCCGAACAGCTTCTCCTGATTTTAACGGTAACAAAGCAGCCGTGTCACAGTCGCATATTCCATGACCGAGTGCGGCAAAATAATTATTGCTGTCATCATAATAGGTCATAGTTCCGATGCCTGCACAGCTGTCACGAACCCACGCACCGAGGAGATATACTCCCACGGTATTTTTAATCGGCAAAACGGTTTTGCTTTCGGTTTTGCCGTTTCTATCAATTTCAACAGTAATTTCATTGCCGTTTGATTTTTCAATTTCAGACTTTAATTCTTCATTTGTGCTGATTTTTGTATTATTTACTTTCTTTATAATATCGTTTACTTTAAGTCCGCCGTCTTTTGCGGGGCAAACATATTTTTCACCGTCATAGTAGCTTTCAAGCTTGATTATCATTGCTCCGTTAGCATAAAATTTAACTCCGAAAGCCTCACCGCCAATGTAAACCTCATTTTCATCATCAGCGGCATAAGGCGAAAAAGTCGAAACAGTAAATAATAATGTGAAAATCAGGGCAACTGATATAATTTCTTTAAATTTTCGCAAAAAATTCACCTTCTTTCCGTTGCCTTTATTATGATTTGCATTTATAATATAGATTAGTGCGTTGATGAAAATATTAAAAATGTTACTGGCAGAGGATTTTCCGAAAATGCGATAAACAGCCGTGCATTGTAAATTATTTTCTGAAATTATATCATTTTCTTATTATGAGGTATATATGGAAAACACAAATTCTAACCTTGTCGGTCTTACCGATTCCGAAGTTCAAAAGCGTATAGATGAAGGAAAGGTAAATATTTCAACTAATATTAAAACCAAATCAATCAAAAGAATATTTTGTGACAACATTTTTACGCTTTTCAATCTTATAAATGTAATTTTGCTTGCGGCATTGATTTTTGTGGGTTCACACAAGAATATGCTTTTTATCGGCGTTGTTATCGCAAATATAATTATAGGTATAGTTCAGGAAATTCGTTCCAAAATAAGCGTTGACAAGCTGACTATTTTGTCTGAGAAAAAAATCAATGTTCTCAGAAACGGTAAAATTGCAGAAATAAGTAAAGATGAGATTGTTCTTGACGATATTCTTGTGCTTTCAAGAGGAAGCCAGATTCCTGCCGACTGCATTGTATGCGACGGCAACTGCAGAGTCAACGAAAGTTTGCTTACAGGAGAATCAAATCTCATTGAAAAAAATGTCGGAGATGAACTGCTCTCGGGCAGTTTTATTGCGGCAGGAAAATGCTATGCTCAGGCTGTAAAGGTCGGAGCCGATTGCTATGCCGCTAAGATAAATAACGAAGCAAAATATATTAAAAAAGTAAATTCTCAGATTATGGAGTCATTCAATTTCATTATTAAAATCTGTACATTTGTACTTTTCCCGATTGGCATTGCATTTTTTATTCGACAATTCACCCTGCCCGATGCAACATTGCAGTCTGCTGTAATCAGCACTGTTGCGTCGCTTGTCGGTATGATTCCAAAGGGAATGATTCTTCTTACAAGCTCTGTTCTTGCAGTATCAATTATCAGGCTTTCATCTAAAAAGGTTCTTGTACAAGAGATGTATTGCATTGAAACACTTGCAAGAGTTGATGTGCTTTGTCTTGATAAAACGGGAACGCTTACAACAGACGAAATGACGGTAACAGGTGTCATTCCGTTTGGGGCTGATGAAAATAAAATCAAGAAAGCTCTTTCTTCAATTGTAAAAGCGTCCGATGAACTGAATGCAACTTTGTATGCACTGCGTGACTATTCGGATTCCGTTTCACCGTATGAGTGCAGTAAATTCTGCGATTTTTCGTCCGAAACAAAATGGTCGGGCGGTACATTTGAAAACGGCAAGACCTACATAGTCGGTGCGACTGAATGTATTTTAAAAAGCAGAGAAAAGTATTCCGAGGTGTATTCTGAGATTGAAAAGATAAATCAAACCGTCAGAATCCTTGTTCTTACCGAAAGCGATAGTGAACCGGACAAAGACTCATTGCCTGATGATTTAAAACCGCTTGCACTCATTCTTATCAAGGATAAACTTCGTGATAATGTAAATGAAACGGTAAAATATTTTAAGGAACAAGGGGTCACCTTAAAGGTCATTTCAGGCGACAGCGTTAAAACTGTTAAAAATATTGCGCTTGACACAGGGATCGAGGGTGCAGAAAATGCAATCGATATGTCAACTGTGACAACAGATAAAGAGCTTGAAGATGCGGCAGAGCGTTGTAATGTGTTTGGCAGAGTAACTCCGGCTCAAAAGAAAAAGCTTGTGGTTGCTCTTAAAAAGCACGGACATTCGGTTGCTATGACAGGTGACGGCGTAAATGATGTTCTCGCACTCAAAGAGGCGGATTGCTCCGTAGCTATGGCGTCGGGCAGTGATGCCGCACGAAATGTGTCACAGCTTGTACTTGTTAATAATGACTTTGGTGCAATGCCGAGCGTTGTGGCAGAGGGCAGACGAACAATCAATAACCTTGAACGAAGCTCTGCACTCTATCTTGTTAAGACGATTTATTCGGTTATACTCTCAATTTTCTTCATATTCTTCCGCACAGGATATCCCTTTGAACCGATACAGCTTACGCTTGTCGGTGCATTAACGGTTGGATTGCCATCATTTGTTCTTGCACTTCAACCGAATAAAGATATAGTAAAAGGTAATTTTACCGTAAATATAATAGCAAGATCACTCCCAACAGCTTTTTGTATTTCGGCAGATACAATATTACTCGCAATTTTAAAGTATATGACAGATATGCCGCAGGCACAGTTTTCAACTCTCTGCGTATATCTTACTGCATTTTCATGTATGTTGCTTGTAATCAGATTATCAATCCCGTTCAATCCGCTCAGAGCCGTTATGGTCATCGGATGTTCCGCAGGAATAATAATCGGTTCAATCTTCTTCGGCGGATTGTTCTCACTTGCACCGCTTACATTTGAAAACATCATATTGCTTGTAATCTTTGCTGTAGGCACATTTGTTGTATTTAATATACTCTACAATATAGCACAGCACTATATAGAAAAATTCAAAAAGGAAAGTCATCTTAAACTGACTGCAAAAAGAAATGCAAATAAACAAAAACGCTGAAAAATTAATCAGACAACTGAATAATCAAGGCTATGAGGCTTTTATAGTAGGTGGTTGTGTTCGTGATTATCTTCTCGGTTTGACTCCGCATGATACAGATATTTGTACAAACGCTTTGCCCGAGCAGACAAAAAAATGCTTTGAGGCTTATCATACTTTTGATACAGGTATCAAACACGGCACAATTTCCGTTGTATGCGGCGGTGAAGTCTATGAAATCACAACCTACCGTATTGACGGTGATTATTCCGATAACCGTCATCCGGACAGCGTAAGCTTTACACGAAACATAAACGAAGATTTGGAACGCCGTGACTTTACGGTAAATGCAATGGCATATAACGCTGAATACGGTCTTGTCGATCCATACGGCGGTAAAAATGACCTTAAAGATAAAGTTATCCGTTGTGTCGGAAATCCCGATACACGCTTTAACGAGGATGCTCTGCGAATCTTGCGGGCATTACGCTTTGCCTCTGTTTACGGATTTTCAATTGAAGAGAACACATCAAAGTCTATATTTAAAAATGCAGACTTGCTAAAAAACATTGCAACAGAGCGTGTGACTTCGGAATTTCTAAAGCTTATCTGCGGTAAGGATGCCGTAAAAATTCTTGACGCTTACCGAGAAACGATTGCTGTTATTATCCCTGAAATTACCGTTATGTTCAATTTCAATCAGAACAACATTCATCATTCGTATGATTTATGGCAACATACCCTGACTGCACTCGGCACAATTGAGCCGAATCCCATACTTCGTATGACAATGCTCCTGCATGACATCGGCAAGCCTTCTGTCAAAACTACTGACAACAGCGGTCAATCGCATTTTCAGGGACATCAGCTTGAAAGTAAAAAAATTGCAGACAGAATTCTGCACAGACTAAGATTACCGTCTGATTTTATTAACAAAACTCTTCTGCTTATTGAATATCATGATGTCCGTTTTAACGGCAGTAAAAAGCTTATGAAAAAGGTTATGAATGTACTCGGTACAGACCTTACAAAGCAGTTGTTAGAGGTCGAACACGCCGATATATCTGCCCAGTCTGAATATCAGCAAGAAGAAAAGCTCGGATATATTAAAACGGCTAAAACACATCTTAATGAAATAATCAAAGATAACGAATGTTTTAAGCTGAGTCAGCTTGATATCAACGGTAAAGATGTTTTAAACCTTGGCGTAAAAGAGGGAAGAGATGTCGGAAATATTCTCGATTATTTGCTGATGCTTGTAGTAGATGCAAATGTTCCAAACAAAAAATCAATACTCATATCAAAAGCAAAAGAATATATTTACGGTAATCAAATAAATAAGTAATTAAAAAAGAGGATTTCAGCGAAAACTGAAATCCTCTGATTTTTGTTTAAAATTAAAGAACCTTTGATAAAAATTCCTTTAAACGGTCGTCCTGCGGATTATTGAAGAACTCCTGCGGATTGTTCTTTTCTTTGATAACACCGTCGTCAATAAATACAACATCGGTTGCAACTTCCTTTGCAAAGCCGATTTCGTGAGTAACAACAACCATTGTCATACCTGCCTTGGCAAGCTCTTTCATAACATCAAGAACTTCGCCGACCATTTCGGGGTCAAGTGCAGATGTCGGCTCGTCAAAAAGGAGAACATCGGGATTCATAGCAAGTGCTCTTACAATTGCAATACGCTGTTTCTGACCGCCTGAAAGCTGGTTCGGATATGCGTTTGCCTTTTCGGCAAGTCCTACACGCTCCAAAAGATCCATAGCGTCTTTTTTAGCCTCATCTTTGCTCTTGCCAAGAAGCTTAACAGGAGCCATTGTAAGGTTGTCAATAACAGTCTTGTGGGGGAAAAGGTTAAACTGCTGGAACACCATTCCCACCTGGGAACGGAAACGGTTGATCGTCTGTGCATCCTTCGTCAATGGATAGCCATGATATAATATCTGACCGCTCGTCGGTGTCTCCAAATGATTGATGCATCTTAATAAGGTAGATTTTCCTGATCCGGAAGATCCGATGATACAGACCACATCGCCCTCAAACAGATCAAAACTGATGTCTTTTAAAACTTCGTGTTCCCCGAATTTCTTTTCCAGATTCCTGACACTGATGACCGGACCACGAAATTCATACGTTGCATCCTTTGCCTCAGTCGTCACTCTCTCATTAAACTTAAATATTGATTGTCTTGCCATAACACGTTCCTCTTTTCTTTCCATCTGATCCCCTGATTTATTTTGCGGCTGCCGGATTTAAAACCTCGTAACTTTCTTTTCCTGCCATATACTTTTCGATCAGCTTCAGCAAACCGTTAAATAATAAGGTAAGTGTCAGGTAAATCAATGCTGTGATCGTATATGCCTCAAACATTCTGAAATATGTTCCGGCTGCAACCTTTGTGATATAGAAAAGTTCTGTGACTGCGATTACATTTAATACGGAAGTATCTTTGATATTTGCAACAAATGTATTTCCGATCTGCGGTGCGATAATTTTAAAAGTCTGTGGAAGAATAATATAGATCATCATCGGAACATATCCCATTCCAAGCGCCTTTGCTCCTTCAATCTGTCCGACATCAATGGAATTGATACCGCCGCGGACTGTCTCTGACATATAAGCTCCTGTATTTAACAGGATGATAAAAATCGCTGCATTGAATGGTTTCAGGTCAATTCCGAATACTGTAGATGATCCATAATAAATTACCATTGCCTGAACGATCATTGGTGTTCCACGGAAAATCGTGACATAAATTTTTGCGATCACCCATGGAATACCAAGTAAAATCTTTTTGATCATGTTATCCTGCGCCCGGATGTCCGTTGCCTGAATGATTCCAACCAGAAATCCTAAAAAGCATCCACAGATTGTACCTGCGAGGGATGTTTCCAATGTGGTAAGCAGCCCTTGTAAATAGTATCCGTGATACTGCTGTATCAGAAAAATGATCCAGCCAAAAAATGTGGTAGGTGTATTCGTCATAACTAATCCTCCTTATTATTCCGAAGAAACATCCATTTCCTATGAACTAATGAAATAGATTGTTCTTCTGTTTTCTGTAAACAACAGCATCTGTACTCTGCATATATTCTATGTACAGAAAAGGCGCTAAGGATGATTCCCTAGCGCCTTTGCTATGTTCAGGTCTGCTGCCTGATTGCCTGTTGTTTTAAATTAAACCTGTTTTATCACACTTTTTGTTTTCCTGTCAACAAAATCCAGCCAATTTTTATAGATTTGTATACTTTTTTCAAAATGTGCATGATTTCTATACTTTTATTGTGAAAAACGTAAAAAATGTGATTTTTGCGTCTGATAACGCATATTACACGCTTATATATTAACTATAGAAGAAAGTGTCTCACAATTGTGTTTTATTGTTTAATTTGCAAGAAATTTATACTTGACAAATCAACATTTTTGAACTTATATTAGCAATCATAAACAAATGGAGGTGACAGACAAATGAAAATTGTTGTGATCCAGGAGGAAATTATTCAGACAGATATCACTCCAAAGGAGCTTACAGAACGCTGGAAAAAACTGGAGCAGCTCCCCGGTATTGACGAGGTTGTCATTGAAGTTCCTGCACATTATCCCAATATAGAACAACTTCATACTTATATCGGAGATGCGGACGCTGTATTCGGACTGTGGATCGGTCCGGACAATATGAATGAAGCATTTTTAAGCCAGCATCCGAATTTAAAATATGTTGCCACCTTAGGACACGGATGGGAAAAATTCGATACAGAAATGACCAGAAAACGCGGTATTTCCATTTCCAATACCATCTACGGTTCACAGACGATCGCAGAATACGCTTTCGCTTTATTAATGGATGTCTGCCATCATATCGGCACGCATGACACCCGGATCAAAACGATTGACTGGTCTGTACCGGAAAACCACAACGAATTCTGTAAATCGGTCACCAGACAGATTGAATTATATGACAAAACGATCGGTGTGATCGGTCTTGGGGCGATTGGTTTTGCTTTTGCAAAAATGGCACAGGGATTTGGTATGCATGTGCTCGCATACAGCCGCCACAAAAAAACAGGTGCTGAGTATGATTTCATTGAACAGGTATCGTTAGACGAGCTGCTTGCCCGAAGCGATTTTATTTCCCTGCACACGCCGCATACTCCGGCAACCGAACGCATGATCAATCAGGACACCATCGCCAGAATGAAAGACGGTGTGATCCTGATCAATACCGCGCGCGGTGCCCTCATCGATGAACAGGCACTTGCGGATGCG
>ENA-OPMP01001471-OPMP01001471.1-human-gut-metagenome-genome-assembly--contig:-NODE-1471-length-10196-cov-2.419584_pt1 | contig 10196 bp, 7 predicted proteins | sample MGYA00241527_ERZ501751 | MGnify/ENA primary metagenome ERZ501751 (study PRJEB25962, sample SAMEA2042647) | human gut metagenome | biome: human gut; feature: human-associated habitat; material: faeces... | reverse complement strand
TGGTGTTCTCTTTTATTTTTATTTCCCGTTTTTCCTACAAAAACTTTACGCTAGCCTTTGGTATAATTTAGCTAAGGCAGAGGAAGAAAATATAAAAGCGTTCTGCCGCTTGGGGCAGAACGCAAAGTGTTAAATCGAAACAGTTTATACCAGTCCCAGCCATTTCCAATAGGTCATACCAAGCAGCATAATCAGGCAGAAGCCGATGATGGTCAGCGGGATGCCGCAACGGACGAAGTCACGTACTTCGAAGGTATTGGTGCCGTAGGCAATCATGTTCTGCGGTGCGTTGACCGGTAAAATAAAGCCGAAGCTTACGACGTACTGCAGAATCATCGTCATACCGATAACATTTACGCCCGGTGTTTTGAGCTGCTGCAGCACAGAAATGATGATAGGAATGATGGCGGCAGCAAGGCCTGTGGCGCTGGCGAAGCCCATATGCACGATAACAAGGAACAGTGCCATGATTGCCAATACCATAATGGTGGTGGAGTTAGACAGGTCAAAGGTATTGACGATAACGTTGGCCAGCCAGGTAGCTGCTTTGGTGGACAGCAGGGCATTGCCAAGGGAAATGCCTACACCGAAGAGAACGACGGTGCCCCAGTTGATTTTATGAACAACCTCTTCCCATTGCATAACACCGATTTTCGGCAGCATCAAAATGCTGATAGCGACAATAGTACTGGTGGAGGTGTCGATGACATGCAGCTTCTTTTCTGTCGTCCATAAAACGAGCAGGCAGATGGAGATGCATAAAAGCTTAATTTCATCCTTGGTGATTTTGCCCATATCATGCAAAAGCTTTTTGACTGTTTGCTGACCGCCAGGGATTTCGTTGATTTCAGGCGGCATCAGGAACATCATAACATGATACAAGGCAAAGCTCATAAGAACGGCAAAGGGGGCAGCGGCGATGAACCAGTCGAGCCAGGAAATATCTACTCCCAGTTGAGAGCGAATGAAGTTGATGGCCACCATGTTTTGAGCAGCAGCCGTCTTGATGCCGACGTTCCAGACGCTGTCTACCTGAGCTACGGTAATCATCAGCATACCGGCGAAGCGGCTTTTGAGCGGTAAGCCGAAGGCACTGATCATACCGAGAACGATAGGCACAAGACAGGCAACGCGGGCTGTGGTGCTTGGTACAAAGAAGCTGAGGATAAAGCCGCAGCAGATAACGCCTATGACAACACGGTTGGCCTTAGCGCCCAGCTTAGACAGGATGACGAGTGCGATACGCTTATCAAGTCCGGTTTTGGTCATGGCGGCTAAAAACATGGCGGCGGCTACCAGGCAGAAGGCTGTGGTTGAAAAGCCCTTGAGACCCATACCCAGGCCTGCGGCGGTGCCGAAAATTTTACCGGTTGCAGGGTTAGGCGCAAAGCCTATAAGTACTGCCATGAGTGCGATGATAACACCGGCACTGACCGGATAGGAGATTGCTGTTGTGGCCCAGACGATGACGGAAAAGATCATGATACCGAGCATTCTTTGTCCTGCGATTGAAAGGCCGTCCGGCGTAGGGCAGGCTATGATGCCCAGAAGAACGATAAGCGCGATGTAAAAGCCGTACTTTTTGAAGAATCCTTCCGGCTTTGGTGTAGTGATTCTTTTTTCTTCTTCCATAATTAAAACCCCTCTCAATAAAAACATATGGAAAAACACGAAAGCCCGATTTGTCGTCTGCTTTGACAAATCGGGCTTAACTATATCTACAGTATAGCGCTTTTGTGTGATTATGCAAGAAAAATTCTTGAGAGGGATAACATTTATGAGTAATTGTAATAAGCTTTACAATTAGTCCTCAACGTAGTTGTTGGCTTTATCATAAAGAGCAGCAACATCTTTGGAAGGACCGCCGCTGAGCAGGGAAACAATGACACCTGCTACAAGGCTGGCAAAAAAGCCGGGGATAATTTCGTAGATGCCGGTGGAAGCTGCCATAGTCAGGTACCAGCCGATGTCGACAACAGCACCGACGATGATGCAGGCTACCGCACCCTGGAAGGTGAAGCCGCGCCAGAAAAGGCTGAGCATGATAGCAGAACCGAAGGCTGCACCGAATACGCCCCAGGCGTTGGCAACCAGCTCCATAATGCTGCCTGCACGCGGAGAATCGGCAATAAGCAGAGCTACGAAGGAGATAACGAGTACAACGATACGTCCTGCCCAAAGCATTTCCTTGTCACCGGATTGGTATTTACGGATTACAGGTTTATAAACGTCGCTGGCAAAGGCAGAAGCGGAAGCGAGCAGCTGACTGGAAGCAGTACTCATGGAAGCTGCCAATACGCCGGAAAGCAGGATACCGCTCATCAGAGCCGGGAAAATGCTGCGAACCATGGCGATGAATACCAGAGAGTTTTGATTGATGTTCTCATCCATGCCCAGATACATACGGCCGACAACGCCTACCATGGTAGCGAAGAAGCAGATGAGGGCGGTCCAGCTGATAGCGATAACAGCGGATTTCTTCATTTCCTTCTGGGATTTGAGGGACATGAAGCGGATGATGATATGCGGCATACCGAAGTAGCCAAGGCCCCAGCCGAAGCCGGAGATAATATCAGAGGTTTTGGCAACCGGATTCCAGTAATCGGGCGGAATGCCGGCAACAGCCTGCGGATTGATTAAGGACACTGCGAAGATAGGTGCAATCAGCAGAGAACCGAGAATCATCAGGCCTTGATAGAAGTCAGTCCAGCAAACAGCGGAGAAGCCGCCTAAGAAGGTGTAGCCGATGATGATGAAGGCTGCCACATACATGGTGTAGGTCTGATCAATGCCGATAACGGTGTTGAACAGAGTACCGCAAGCCTTGATGCTTGATGCGGAATAAATAGTGTAGGCAATAAGGAAAACGATTGCACAGATTACCTGCAGCACATGGGACTTAGATAAAAAGCGGTTGCTGAGGTACTGCGGAATAGTGATGGCATCGTTTGCCACGATAGAAAAACGGCGCAGGCGCGGTGCTTGGAAAATCCAGCTTAAGGAATAGCCGGTGAGCAGGCCGATACTGATCCAGGCCTGACCGAGACCAAGAGCATAGATAGATGTCGGCAAGCCCATGAGCACCCAGGCGCTCATATCAGAAGCACCGGCAGAAAGAGCGGTTACCCACGGTCCCATCTGACGGCCGCCGAGGAAGTAGGTCTTTTCACCACCCTGACGATTTTTATAGAAGAACCAGATACCGATTGACAGCATGAATAGCAGGTAGACGATGAAGACTACCATTTCCGTATAATTCACAAACACCCCTCCAAAATTTAAGAATAGATAATGCTATTATACACTTAAACTTTAGGCTACTGCAAGTAAATAATAAAAATAAAATGCTTAATATGCAACGGACAGTGTTTTGAGGACTAATCCGAACACTGCTTGCTGCTGACTAAGCACTGAAAATTTACCATGTGAAATATGTATAAGCTGTAAAGAGAGTCAGAATGATGATTTCGCAAAGCAGAACCGGCTTAAGCGTTTTAAAAAAGTTGGCTTTGAAATAATCGACGGTGATAACAAGGCACATATGCGTCGGTGTGAGCATCTGACCGGCAATACCGAAGGCCATGGCAACGCCGGCCAGGTTCAGGCTGCCTGTCTGCATAGCGGCAACGATAGGCATAACGATAGCCACATGTCCCTGTGACATGCCGGTGAGCACGCCGATGATGAAGCTGACGCAGGCGATGATAACAGGCACCGGCAGCGGAGAGCTTTGGAAGGCTGCGACGATTTCCTGCAGCACGTGGGTGACGGTCAATATCTGAATGAAGTAGAGGATGCACAGCACATTGAGGAACATTTTGATGTCCAGAGCGCCGATAACAACATCCTTGAGGCCAACCTCGCGATTAGTAAAGCGAAGTACCAGAAACAGGCAGGCTGTGACCAGGCCCATGCCGGCGGAGGCGTTCAAGCCGCAGAATACTACGAGAATAAAGGTGATAATGACAGGCGAAAGCGCCAGCCATAAATCCTGCGTACCCTGACTGTCATTGGCAATAGTTTCGGTACGGCTGTTTGCCGCTTTGATGGGGCGGATGAGGACAAACCAGCCTGCGGAGAAGGCCAGTACGGTTAGCCAGGCCAGATGCAGAATGAATTCACCGTAGCTGACGCCGGCGATGTTGCAGGCCATAATCATACCGGGAATAATCGGGCTGGAAAATTCAAAGATATGGCGGAACCAGAAATTGATGGCAGCTTTATGCTCCTGTTCGATAGGCAGATTTTTGCTGGCTTCCTCTACAATAGGAGCCGAGAAGCGTGCGCCACCAAGTGACGGCAGCAGGCCTAAGAAGGCAGGCATCACGGCCAGGGTTACCTTAGCGCTGGAAAAGATGCGCTGCAGCGCCTGCACCATACCTGCCAATGCACCGCTGGTGCGCAGCTCGATTTCCAGGCACATGACAAAATAAAGGGCAAAAAGAATATCATAGGTGCGCGGCATTGTTAATGTTTCGCGTAATGCCTGTACCAGATACGGCAGCTCCGGTGCTTTCATCAGCCAGATAAAAATACCGCTGGTGAGCATACAGGGGCCGATGGGGATGTGACGCCTCAGCATGAGGATGACCATGAGCATGGCGATTGTAAGCAGAAGAAATATATTCATAAACAGGTTTTCCTTTCGGTTACGTAATTGTTGGCAAGTACCAAGTAATTGCTGATGATGTTTATTTATTATACACCCTGCCACAAAAAAATCATAATAAAACTGTAAAAAATCTTAGTATGGGATGCAAATAATGCTATAATGTAAGCAGAGATACAGAAACGGAGGTCAGATTATGCAGATAGAAAGATTAAGACTGAAGAATTTCCGTTGTTACGATGAGCTTGATATTGCTTTTGAACCTAAGCTGACAGTTATTGTAGGCGAAAACGGCAAGGGCAAGACGGCGATTTTTGATGCGCTGGCAATTGCTCTGGAGCCCTATCTGCGCAGCTTTGATGCCAGTGGCCGGCAAATTACTCCCCAAGATGTGCGGCGTGTGCCTGTTTATAAAAAGGATATGCGTCATATTGATGGTATGGAATGCCATTATCCGGTAGAAATTAAGCTGGAGGGTGAGGTTTACGGCAAAAAGCTTACCTGTAACCGCCGCCTGCTGGAGGGAAATGTGCCTGAGGATGATGCTGATGAGCTGTGCGAACGTGGCTGTGCATTGGCGCACGATGCCAAGGAGAACGGCAACAGGCTGTTGCCGGTGCTGGCCTATTACGGTACTCAGCGCATTTGGGTAGACAGCAAGCTGATGACAAATTTTCATAAATCGCTGATGGAACGCAATGTAGGCTACGAGGAATGCCTGGAGCCGTCTTCTTCCTACAGCACCTTCGGGAAATGGTTTGAGTATGTCACCAAGTGTGCGCAGTCAGAGCAGCAGTACAGCGCAGAGGTGAAGCGCAATGTGATGCTGAAGAATGCGATTCAGAACGCTGTCGACGTGTGTCTGGAAAGTACCGGCCTGCGTGATTTGTATTATAATTACCGCCTGAAATGCTTTGTTGTCAGTCATCCCGATATGGGTGAAATGGTGGTAGATGAATTGAGCGACGGCTTTCGCAGTATTATCAGCATGGTGGCTGACCTGGCCTATCGCATGGCGCGTCTGAATCCGCAGCTGCGTGAGGATGCGGTAACCAAGACTCCGGGGCTTGTATTGATTGATGAGGTAGAAATGCATCTGCACCCGCTGTGGCAGCAGACGGTACTGCTGGATTTACAGAAAACCTTCCCGATGGTACAGTTTGTAGTGACTACGCATAGTGCGCAGGTGCTTAGCAGCGTGCCGGCCGAGAGCATACGCGTATTGGCCTGGGGCAAGCAGTTCGAAGGCGTGCGCCACGTAGATTTTTCCTTGGGCGCCAACAGCTATCAGCTGCTGCAGGATATTCAGAATGTGAGCCCACGTCCGCAAGCTCTGCCGATTGTGCAGGATTTAAAGCGTTATCTGCAGCTGGTGAGCGAGGATGCCTGGGATACGCCGGAAGCGCTGGAACTGCGCAAAAAGCTGGATAAATGGTCCAATGGCAAGGAGCCTGCTCTGCTGCGTGCGGATATGGATATCCGTATGCGTCAGTTCCGCAGGAGGCGCTCATGAAACGTGTTTATAAAAGCAAGGAAGAACCTGAGCTTCTCAGGCAGTACAGGCTGCATAATCCCGAGGAAACCTGGGAGCATTTCCGCCGTCGCTGCCGCAGGGGCTATAAACAGGTGCGGGAAGCAATTTTGCGTGACCAGCACGGCCTTTGCGCCTATTGTGAGGTAGGCATTAAGCTGGCGGAGGAGGAAGGCGAGGTTGACGACTTCCGCGTGGAGCATTTTTATCCGAAAAATGCTACGCAGGAGCATGGGCACAACTATCATCTGGATTGGCGCAATCTGTTGGGCGTGTGCCACGGCGGCAGTCAGCCTTATGTGCCTGACCCCGAGTGGCGCTATTCAAGCCAGAAGCGTGACCGCAGCTGCGATGTGCCTAAGGGTGGGCGTGAAATTACAAACTATATCCTCAATCCGCTGAAGATTCCCGGCAAAATCCGTCTGTTCCGTTATGCGGAGCATAGCGGGCGGATGTACGTAGACGAAGATACCTGCCCCAAAGATTTGCAGGGTAAGGCGCGCAGCACTATCCGCGAGCTGAACTTGAACGCGCCGCGGCTGATGCGCATGCGTCGTGAGGTAATCCATACGCTGGAGGACCAGATAAGTGATGAGCTTAGTAAGGGCCGTGAGCTGGATGAAGTTTTGGAAATGTTGGCAACCATCTGTCTGGTGCCTGACTATAATGGCGTGACGCTGCCGTTCTTTTCCGTTATCCGTTGGTATCTGGGCGAGGCAGCGGAAGAAGTTATCCGTGCGAGCGGTGCTAAGCTGTAGCGTTCAAATCCTGTCTGCGATGCAGGCAGGATTTTTTTGTTGGATGAAGAATAATATAAAATGGTTCTTGAACAATGAAATTTTGCTAAATACACTATAAAAAAGGAGAATAGACAAATGCAAGTTACGAACAAGGCTTTTAAGGCCTACGATGTACGCGGCGTTTACCCCACAGAAGTTAACGAGGAAATGGCTTACCGTATGGGACGAATTTTTTCGGCAATGTTCGCTGCGGAAACTGTTGTTGTCGGACATGATATCCGCTTGAGCGGCAGAGCACTGGTGGATGCGCTGACGGAGGGACTGCGCCATGGCGGCACCAGGGTTATTGATATCGGCCAATGCGGTACGGAAATGATTTATTTTGCTACCGCTCATCTGAAAGCAGACGGCGGTATTATGGTTACTGCCAGCCATAATCCCAAGGAATATAACGGCATGAAGCTGGTACGCCGTGATGCACGTCCTGTTTCCAGCGATACCGGTCTGAAGGAAATCGGTGAGATGGTTGCTACAACCAAAGAGTTCGTGCATAAGGTAGTAGCAGGCAAAACTATGGGTGCTTTGGAGCATATGGATATTATGCCTGCCTATATCGAGCATTTGCTGACCTATGTTGATACAAGCGTGCTCAAGCCGATGAAAATTGTTGCTAACCCCGGCAATGGCGGTGCCGGTCCTATTTTGAAGGAGCTGGCGAAGCATCTGCCGTTTGAATTTATCACGTTGAACGAAACTCCTGACGGTACCTTCCCGAACGGTGTGCCCAACCCGTTGCTGCTGCCCAACCGTGAAGCTACGGCTAAGGTTGTACGTGAGAGCGGTGCGGATCTTGGTATTGCCTGGGATGGCGACTTCGACCGCTGCTTCCTCTTTGACGAGAAGGCAGATTTTATCGAGGGCTATTATATTGTCGGCCTGCTGGCGGAGGTTTTCCTGCACAAGGAGCCGGGTGCAAAGATTATGTTCGACCCGCGCCTTACCTGGAACACCGAAGCTATTTTGCAGCGTGACGGCGGTGTGCCTGTACGCTGTAAGAGCGGTCATGCCTTTATGAAGGAATGCATGCGCAACAATGACGTGCTGTACGGCGGCGAAATGAGCGCGCATCATTATTTCCGCGATTTCTCCTGCTGCGACAGCGGCATGATTCCCTGGCTGCTGGTTACCGAGCTGATGTGCCGCAGCGGCAAAAAGCTTAGCGAGCTGGTAGGCGAGCGCGTTGCTATGTATCCCTGCAGCGGCGAAATCAACCGCAAGGTGGCAGATTCCGCAGCAGTGCTGGCTGAGTTGGGCAAAAAATATGCTGACGGCGAGCAGGACCATCTGGACGGCCTGAGCGTTGCCTATGACAACTGGCGCTTTAATGTGCGTGTATCCAATACGGAGCCTGTAATGCGCTTGAACGTAGAAACTAAGAGTGACAAGGAGCTGCTGGCGGCTAAGACTGCAGAGCTTTTGGAAGTTATCGGCGGCGAGGAAGCCTGATTTTAGATGCTTCCCGTAAAGCATCGCTTGCTGAGTCACCGCGATTTATAAATTGAGTCTATACAAGGAGATAAGATAAAATGTTTAAACCTGTACGTAAAGCCGTTATTCCGGCAGCAGGCCTGGGAACACGCTTCCTGCCTGCTACCAAAGCAACTCCGAAGGAGATGCTGCCTATTGTTGATAAACCGACCATCCAATATATTATCGAAGAGGCTCTTGCTTCCGGCATTGAGGACATCCTAATTATTACCGGCCGCAGCAAGCGTGCCATCGAGGATCATTTCGACCGCAGCATCGAGCTTGAGCTGAACCTGGAGGCCAGCGGCAAAACCAAGGAGCTGGAGCTGGTACGCAAGATTTCCGATATTCGCATTCATTATATCCGCCAAAAGGAACCGCGCGGACTTGGTCATGCTATTTTGTGCGCTAAGCATTTTGTTGGCGATGAGCCCTTTGCCGTACTGCTGGGCGATGATGTTGTTGACAGCCGGGTGCCTGCACTGAAGCAGCTGATTGATGTTTACGATAAAACCGGTGCCAGTGTTTTAGGTGTGCAGGAGGTGCCGCAGGAGAAGGTTTCTGCCTATGGCATTGTTGCCGGTGAACCGACTGATGAAGCACGTACCGTTAAGGTAAACGATATGGTAGAAAAGCCTGCAGTAGAAGAAGCACCCTCTCGTCTGGCGGTTTTGGGCCGTTATGTAATTACACCGGAAATTTTCCCGATTCTGGAGCAAACTCAGCCCGGCCGTGGTAATGAAATCCAGCTGACCGATGCGCTTAAGGTATTGGCTAAGGAGCAGCCGATGTATGCTTATGACTTTGTAGGCCGTCGTTATGACGTGGGCGATAAGCAGGGCTTCTTGGAGGCAACTGTAGAAATGGCGCTGAAGTGTCCTGAGCTGCGTGACAAGTTCCTGACTTATCTGCAGGGAATCGTTACAAAGGAGAGCAAATAATTAATGAATATCCTTGTTACCGGCGGAGCAGGTTATATTGGCTCCCATGTAGTGGAGGAGCTGCAAAAGAGCGGCTTTACTCCTATTGTTTATGATAATTTTTCTACCGGCCATGAGGCGGCAGTGCCTGACGAAGTACAGCTGGTAGAGGGCGATATCCATGATGTGCGTTTTGCCAAGCACATTATGGAGCAGTTTAAAATTGATGCGGTGATTCATTTTGCTGCCAGCAGTCTGGTCGGCGAATCTATGACCGACCCGGCGAAATATTATTTTAATAATGTTGAAGGCAGCCTGCATCTTTTAGAGGCTATGCGTGGTGCCGGTGTGGACCGTATGGTATTTTCTTCTACCGCAGCTGTTTACGGTGAGCCGGAAGCAGTACCTATTACCGAGGACAGCCGTCTGGCACCGACCAATGTTTACGGCCGTACCAAGCTGGCGATTGAAGGCATGCTGGCAGATTATGACCATGCCTACGATATGCGTTATGTGGCTTTGCGTTATTTTAACGCTGCCGGTGCTTCTCCGACGCGCGATATCGGCGAGGACCACAGTCCGGAAAGCCATCTGATTCCGCTGATTCTGAAAACGGCGCAGGGCGTGCGCAAGCAGGTTTCTATCTTCGGTACCGATTATCCGACGGCTGACGGTACCTGTGTGCGTGATTATATTCATGTCTGCGATTTGGCGAAGGCGCATGTGCTGGCACTCAAACATCTTTTGAGCGGTGGCAGCAGCCGTGTGTATAATCTGGGCAGTGAAAACGGCTTTAGCGTACGCCAGATGATTGACAGCGCCAAAAAGGTTACCGGCGTTGACTTCCCCGTTGTGGAGGAGGAGCGTCG
>ENA-OPMP01001470-OPMP01001470.1-human-gut-metagenome-genome-assembly--contig:-NODE-1470-length-10197-cov-2.113193_pt1 | contig 10197 bp, 17 predicted proteins | sample MGYA00241527_ERZ501751 | MGnify/ENA primary metagenome ERZ501751 (study PRJEB25962, sample SAMEA2042647) | human gut metagenome | biome: human gut; feature: human-associated habitat; material: faeces... | reverse complement strand
GAACTGTACTGCCATCCGTAAAGTTCATGAAGAATATCAGGCTTCTTGTCTTCCGGTGCGTCCGCCGTAATCATCATAGGCGTACTGGACGGGTATCTTGCAACCCAAAACGGGCAATCAATATGCTCAAGATATGGCTTGATATAGCTGTTGTAAAAAGACAGACCCGTGTATACACCAAATTTGCACCCTGCGGCTTCAATGATCTTCTGATATTCATTGATAATAGAGACAATCTTATCGCCAATATTCTGCTGGCACTTATCCTCTACATCCAGCCACACCATCACATTTCTTCCGGCAAGAACTTCGATCACTCTTTTCGCATCGGTCTGTGCCTTTTCTGCGTTGGTTGCGTAGCTGTAATTATATACGCCCTGCACTGGAACGCCAGCTTCTGTTGCTCCTGTCCAGTTTGCTTCAAAATACTTGTCCGTCTGCAAATCTTTTCTGATTACTTTCAAAATGGCAAATTCAACGCCGTTCTCTGCTACTTTTGACCAGTTAATATTTCCATTGTACCCGGAAACATCAATACCTTTAATTTTCATGTGGCACCTCTTCTTTCTTTGGGTGGCTCAACTCATAATTTGATTGCATAATTTTGAGTTTTGCCACAAATAATTTTCTCTGTTTCTGAATTTCCTCTTCCGTCATTTCAGAATCGTTTAACAAACTATGCTCTGTGATAGGCTTGTCTACATACTTTGATTTAGCTTTTTTACCAGCAAGACAATGTTCTACTGCCACCGATACCGCTGACAATCCATATGTTCCAAACCACATCCACATATCGTTGTCTCTTTGCTTTTTATCTAAGTTGTAAGCATCCGCATATGGCTTTAAATCAGCCGGACAAGACGTGTCTATTTCATGCACAGTAAATCCGTACCCCTTTGTAACTAAAAGCCAAAACGGGCGGATTTCCGTGCAATATCTTTCCCATGTAAGATCTTCTGATTTCTTATCCGCTACTTTGTTTTCGCTGTTTTCTTCCGCTCCGCATTGAGCAACTTCGATAAAAAACCGTTTTCCAACAATTCACTTAAAAGGCTGTTGTAAAGTGCCTGCACATCCGAATCATCAGAGTCAAAGTAATCATCTAACATGGCGTATACAACGCCCATTTTTTCATCTTTCTCATCCTCATTTTCCGGATTATAGCCAAGTTCGTCACCGTGAAACTTTTGAGCACCTACCAGAATTAACTCCGGCAGAAGGAAAAGCATGCTGTCAATAACCTCAAGATCATCGGTCTTCTGCTCGAGACCCGCGATCTTCTTAATGATTCCGCTTTTCACGGTTGCTTCATATCCAAACTTAATCTGTAATTCTTTCTCTCCAAATTTTAATTTTGTCATATTCTTTCCCTTTCTCCCTTTTTATAGGGAAAGGGCAGTCCGAAGACCGCCCTATTCTTTTAAACTGTTCCATCAAGTTCCGATTCGGTTGTCTGATTATCGTCAGCCGATTCAACCGAACTATTCGACTGACGTGTTATTCCCCCGGTGTAAACGCCACGGCCGTGTCCATTCCCTTGTATTCCTCAATGGTAAGGTTCATTTCAACCGTCAAAAGCTCATTCTGACCAATCTCCGGCTGCGGCATCTGCTCCGGTGGCTGCGCAACCACAAAAAACGCATCTGCAAATCCTGGAATAATGGTTTCAAACCACATTCTTTTCCCATCGGTAAGCGCTTTGTACGCCGTGATAAGTTCTTCCCACTCTTCTTTTGTGTCGTCTGTAAGGTTTACCGTGATAGGGAAAGATCCACCTGTATCTGCGCGCCCCTTTACATATCTGGTAGTTGGATCCTCTAAAGCGGATGCGTCGATCTGTTCCGGCTCAATGTTAATACCGCCAATCGAGTTAATTCTTGTGAGTTGTTTAAACGATGTAGGCTTTGTTCCGGCTGTCGCTTCTGTGCCATAGCCAAACGTAATTCCTAACGTAGACAATCCTGCTGCTGCCATTTTTACCTCTCTTTCTACCGCTAAATAATGCGGTTATCAGACGCATCTCTTTGCGCCCGGTGCATAAAAAATAGAGCCTTTCGGCTCTTTTACATCAATCTGTCGTTGGCTCCGATTATCCGCCGGAACCTTGCAACACTTCTGAATTTTTTCTCGCTGTCATTTTTAAACTCCGGCATTGCTGTGATCTGAAATCGCATCTGCTTAAAGGCATCAGCTAAAATAGCCATAATCCCTTTTGCATCGCTCTGCTTTGTGTTTGTAATGACGTCAACCTGTATTGTTTCCTGCACCGCATTTACGGATGTGCCCTCTAAATCTGACCCACGTTCAAGCCCCGGCATCTCGTGAATGTAAATGGTCGGGAAAACAGGGTCTTTATCAAGGTTCTTTTCAACCGTTGTAAATGCAGTGTCAAAGTTCATGCTTTTGTATTTCTTCTGGAGTTTTGGTTTGGCTATCGTTACAACATTGGAAAAAATGTTTGTTTCAAGGTCAAATACCCACTGGTTGCCTGCCATTATCCAAACACCTCCTTTGCTGTCTGTGTAACAATCTGACGCAACTCATTTGCGGTCAGATACATAAATGGTCGGCTTGGCATTCCCTCTGTAAACCACCAATCGCCATTGTCGTCCTGATAAAACCATCCATATCTTCCATCTGAAATCTTATGGATAGTTTTTCCACTTGCGTACTGCCACGAAACACCCTCCGGCAGTTTCCCAGGATAAGGACTTTGCTGTCCCACAATTCCGGTTCCAAACTCAACAAATGCGGCATGGTCTGTCCCGGCTATTACCGCCCATATCCCGCCTCCCTTAGTGCTTCCTTCATATTCCGCGTGAACACTTGAAATCAGTTCCGATGTAAATATTGCGTCAAGGTCAGCAATTTGCACTCTGGCAATCTCTACGCCCTTTTCCGCGAGTTTTTCTGCCAATAGCTGACACTTATATGTCAAGCTGTTTTGATAGGCTCTAAGCTCTCGTATGGCGTTCTGAACAGACTTTTCAGACAGGCTCATTGTGATTACTTTCTTCCCCATGCCGCACCTACTTCACATTTTTTTGCAATAAGAACAAATCAACCGTCAATCCCTCGTCTGCGACACCTTTTACGATGTAATCAGCCGAATTTTCGTCAACGATTGTATTCTCTTCATCTTTGTACCTTACATCTGACCGTTTCCATACCAAAGAGCCGACGCTCAATGGAAGTTTCCCTTTGTCCTCGACAATCTGAACAAAGTTTGTTGAATTGTCAACGCCAAACTCTTTTATAAGTGCTTCACTCAACTTATTGCTGATTGAAGAATAAAAAACCACAGGCTTTTCATAACCTGTTGTATACTCTCCGGTTGTTTTCGGTATTTTGTTTCCATCCTCATCAAGGTAATAAATTACATTTCCATCAGAGTCGGTATATGACGAATATTCGATGTTTCCATCCTCGTCCGTCACATACACCGGAACCTTTCCGCTCTGTAGCGAATAATTCATTTTTTGCTTGTTAATTTCAAGCATTTCACTTCACATCCTTGCCGAACCGCTTCCACAGTTCAGAAAGCTTTTCCCATCCATACATCGCGACAAACGCTACAATAAATCCTGCAATAATAGCTGCCAAAATCATATACCATAAAATTTTTGTCTGGATATACTGCATATACGCCACAAATGCGGCTACAGTAATACCAATGGAAAGTACAAACACAAGAATGTCTGTCGGTAATTTAGAAAATACACCAACGCCTTTGATTACCTGCGTTACCACAGATACAACAAACGCCAGTGCGCCGATGATTGCCAAAATAATAGTCATGTTTGCAATTACAGTTTGTAAAATATCCATCATTAATCCTCCTTGTCATCATTAAGACGTGTTTCTATTGTATCAAGTCTGTGATGCGCCGATTTCACACTTTCCTCAACCTTTATAATTCTGTTGTCGTGAGAGTTGATTTCTTTTCTCATCTCTGAAACCTCATTCTTAATCTCGGTCGTGTTGTTTGAAATGGCATCCAGTTTCATATTAATGCGCGTGTTTTCTCGCACGCGCTCTTCAAGTTCCGTGTTGTCTGTTCTTTTATTGCTTTTCAAGCCCATAAAGACGGAAAAACCAAGCGACAGCACGCTTATAATGATTGCTGTTGATATTTCAATCGTCAAATCATATACCGCCTTTCATTTTTATGGCACACCGCCCACCACCGCTCAATGTGTGCCGCCTGCTACGTTTTGTCGACGCCGACAAAACGTAACGCACAATCTTCTAAACTCCTCGAAATCGAGGAATTATAATGCTTTTACAAACGGAAATACTCCCACAAACAAGTTTTCCCTGTCTTTCCAGCTACGGCTCACACCGTTTTCTGAATAACTTGCCATATAGGCTTCTCCTGCCTGTGAATGGTCGTACACGGCTAAATTGACGATTACATCCTCAAACTGTTTCAAATCTTCGGATATTTTTTCATCCGTGTAGCTTTCCGGGTAATTCCGCTTGCTTACCACTTCATTTCTTGCCTGCTTGATAAGCTGTTCAATGTAAGGATTATCTTCTTTCTGGTCGAACACGACAACATCAGAAGTAACACCATCTTCATCCGTAACGGTTTCAATATGAAATTGTTTAATTCTGATTTTGACCTGCTCTAATGTTGTATATTCGTCCATTCTTCCATACCTATAATCCGAACTGCTCGATCAAAATGCGTTTCAGTTCCGCTCCACTGATTTCTTCTGCACCCTCGATCCCATGTTCAGCGGAAAGTGCCTGTAAATCAGCAGTGCTCATTCTGTTAATCTCTGTCTTGGTGTACCCACCGGAAGATTTCTCTCCCGGAACAATGTCCGGGATTTCATCTCCTGATTTGTACCATCTTCCATTGCGCTTTACCGTGTATTCAGCAATCATACCGCACCTCCTACGCAACTTTCATAACAACAACGCTGTCCATGCCCTCAAAAGTAGGCAATCCGATCATTGACACAACGCAATGAGTGTTGATCGGATGATTTGTTGCGTATGTATATACCGAAATGCCGGTTTCTACAATAGAAAGGTTTCCGTCTGTTAAACTTCCGCTTCTCTCTTCCGGTGTCTTTCCAAAGACATAATCTCCAAGGTACACGCCGGATGCCTGCGCTGAAATAACTCCTGTAGGAATAAAATATTTGGTAGCACCGTCTGCAGGGTCGATGTAAAGTTTGTCGTAAACTTCAATCTCGATGCCGTATCCTCTAAGATACTCTGTAACCTGCCCCTGCTGTAAGCGAATACCGCCATTGTAAGCAGTAATTCCAAGCACCTGTTTCTTTGTGTCCTCCGCCTTAAGGACCATTTCCCATGTTTCTGTATTCATGCTAAAGCGCGCAAGGGAATATCCGGTTTTCTTTGCAAACTCACGTTTAATCTCGATAAGGTCATCAAGTGGCGTTGCTGTTTCGGGTGCAGACCATTTATCGGTATCGCTTCCAGAGATATCCTTGTAATGGTCTCTCTTGTGCGCCACTCCATTGTCCGAAGTATAATCCACATAGTAGCTTTTCCCGCCAATTGTTACCTGTACTCTTGGAATACCATCAGATGGTGCTAATAACTGCCAAATCTGGCGTTCCGGCACTACTCTTGCTCCATCAATAAGCATCATTGGTTTTTTGCTGATTTCTCTAAGCACCTGGTTTGCCATGTTGGAATTTTCTGCCGACTGGTAATTTGCATACTCCTGCTCTTCACGCTCTGTTACCATGTAAGATTCACGGTAGAAAGGCATCTCGTTCTGAATGTCAGAAAATCCACCGACGTCTCTTAGCTCTGCCTGTGCATCAAAATTAGATGCTTTTAATGATACCGGAAGACCGTTTTTTCCTTTGATAAATCTAAGCTCAAGGCTGTCCTGTTTTCTGGTTCCAAATTTCTGTCTACCTAAGTAAGGCGCAGAACCAAGCGTTTTTTCATAATTATTCCACATAACCCCAAGGCTTCTTGCGGTAAATGCTTCTGATAATGGTAATGCCATTCTCTAATACCTCCATTTCTTAATCAAAAAAAGTGACACGCGGTGTTGCTGCTTTTGCAGTTGCTTCCACGGTCACTCCGTTTGCTGTTACCTTTGCGCTGTCAATAGAACCCTGATATACATAAGTTCCCGGCGCATCTCCCATTGTTACGTCAACATCTTCCAGAAGATATCCTTTGCAAGATGCATCATTGCTAGGAAATGGTGTTCCTGCCTTTGCAATTTTCTTTCCGTTCTCATCTGCACTTGTTACCATTGTCTGCGGAACGATGCACGCCGCACCCTCATAAGGAAAGAATTTTAAAATTCCTTTACTCTGTGTAAAGTCTCTTTCAATCGGTTTTCCCATAATTTACCTCCTATAAAACATAATGGTCTTTGGCTTCTGCATTTTTTGCCGGTTCGCCAAAGCTGATACTTTCGGCATTTTCAACATCTGCCGTTTTTTTATTCTCTTCACCTGCAGTACCACCGCCCGGATTTTCAGAATTATTTGCAATCTCCTGTTCCTTTGCCTGCGCTGCTGCGGTTTCCTTTTCGGATGTAATCTTTCCAAGAGCGTCATAATCAAGGCTTCCATCATCTTTGACGACCGTTTTTGCCTGCTCTGCATTGATTTTTAACTTTTCCATCAATGCTTCGCGCTGATCTCTGATGGCGTTTTTTTTCTGCATATCTGCAATCTGCTGATTTGCTGTCTCTAACGCCTTGTTTGCTTTTTCAAGTTCCGTGAGGTTTCCTGCTTCCATTTCATCCAGCTTTTTCTGCAACTCATCTGCGCTGTCTGCCTTTGCCTTAAGCTCTGCTGCTTTTGCCTGTTCTCTCTGTACGGCACTGCCGTAATCAGCAATGATTTTCTCAACATTTTCCTCACTGATACCCATTGCAATTAACTCTTCTCTTTTCATTGATTACCTCCGATATGTCTTTACGAATTTTTGCGGTGCAACGACACCGAATGACACTGTTGTTTTTTACGCTCACAACTTTGCGAATTTTTATAAAATAAAAACAGCAGCCGATTACTCGGTAGCTGTCTTATTTCCAATAATTATTATTTTGTTTTGTGCCACTTATCAGCACCTACGGGTGTTTCTATTGTTTTTTCTATTGTCCACCCTCGTCCCAATCTTGAATATAATATTTTAGGGTCAATTTTTAAATATCTTGCCCATTCTGAAACCGTCTTTGTATCTCCTTTGTATGTTAAATACTTTTTCCCTGTATTTAATGTTTTTCTAACTTTGGTAGTCAACGCTTTTTCTGCTGAATACCCTTTGCTTATTCTCCATCGAATAGTCGATTCTGCAATTCCTAATTCATCCGACCATTCTTGTAAACTTTTTCTTTTTCCTTGATATTCAAGAAAAACTGTATTTGTTTTATTATTTGCTTGAACCTTTGCGTTTACAAATCTACAATTATTTGGTTCATAGTCGCCATCAACATTTATTCTGTCAATGCTCTGTTCTTTTTGGTGTTTATTTTCGTCAAATCCATTGGCATATGCCCATTCAGCAAAACTCTTTACACCATTTTCCCCTAGCCATTCATCGCATACTTTAATACCTCTTCCGCCATACTTTTCATATTTGTTATCATTTTTGTTATAACACCTTGCTTTCATGCTTTCCCAAGTTTTATATACTCTTGTCCCTGTTAATCCATGAGTATAATTTTTTCCTTTTACTTTATCTGTCATATTATCATCTCCTTTGTTTTTATTATATCATAGTTGCTAGTAACTTGCAAGCAACTTGACAATTATCTTTTAGCAATTTATAATGTATAAAAGTGAGGTGATAATATGTCTCAAGGACAAATTTCTAAAAATAAGGTTAAAACTACCATTGTTATGGAGAAGGAACTTAAATCCTCTCTTGAACTTATTGCAAAAGAAGATATGCGTTCTCTTAATAACCTTATGGTAAGCATTTTAAATGATTATGTGAAATCAAGAGCAAACAAAAACTAAACTGTCGGCTTTTGATTTTTTATATTTTTCTTTTCTTCATTTACCATATCTATTGTTTTATATAAAGCATCAAAATATGGCTGTGATTGTAAAGATACCTTTTCGGCATCTCCCCATAATCCACAAGTTGCAACTGCTATTCTTGGATTTATTCCAGATTGCAGCATTTGTGCAAGTGCCTGTGTTTTTGTGTAAAGGTTATCTAATGGGCTATGGTTAATTTGAACATCAAAGTCTCTTGGAGATATTTTCAAGTCATTTCCAGTTACCCTTAAAATATTTAATATTATTATTGCCAGTCTTTTCTCTGCTGACTTGATAATAGGGTCTTTTTGTTTTGCCCTAGTCTTTGAGAAATCCCACCCAGCTCTTAAGGATACGGCACCTTGTGTATCTCCTCCAGAGTTTTGAGACTCTCTGTTTGGTATTGCTAGTATTGCTTGTAAATTATCAAGCAGATCATCTTTTGCCACCTGGCACTGACTCTGGTTAAGTTCCTGCGTCATGATCTCAACATCGGCTTTGTTGTCCTTGTTGTTGGACTTTACCGTCAAAGCATGGTTCATTTTCATTTTTTCAAACGTCTCATTGTCGATTTCACAGTTTACAAACTTAACCCAGTATTGAACAAACTGCTCAATCCCATCCATTCTGTTTGACTGCATGTTGTTTATGGCATCCAGGAGCCCTATGACAAGTTCAATGTCCGATATTCTTTCGTGGTTGTTTGGGAACTCAACAATAGGAATGCTTCCAAATGCATGTAATTTCCATTCAGAAGCTACTCCATTTTGAATTTTGCATGAATGACTGTCTGTATAGCACAGTTTGTACCATCTTCCATCCTCGTCCTTAAGTTCTTGTACTGCAAGAACCGGTTCTTCCGTGCTCCGATTATAAATAACACAAGTATTCATCGGAGTAGGGGCAACAATCTGAAATGGTATTTCTCCATTTGCAAATCTTACCGCCTTAAAAGATGTTCCGGTTGCTGACTGCCACTCTCCTGCTTTAATGTCTTTTTCCTGTTTATTCGCATCCACAAGATAGTCATTCAGCGCATCCACTGCCCGATTAATTTCATCATCATCTTTTCGACTGATAAACTGTATTGGCTCGCCATATGTCTGTCCTACTTTGAACTGAACAATCTCATACGCATGATTTTCTACTATTTTGTTTGTAATATCAGCATTTTGCACCTTTACACGGTATAAAACAGGCTGGTCACCTTTGTAATATCGCCAAAGATATTCTATGATGGTTTTGTTGTAATAAAAATTTCCGATGCAGTCTCCCACCACATTGACAATATTATCTGCTGTGATGGTTTCAACATCAGTATATAAAATTTTTCGCCCATAACAGCCCTTAACAAGATCTTGGAGAGATTTATTATTCATAATTGGCTCCTAACTAAACGTCATCCCACTGGATGTTGACCGGATTGGAAGAGATTTTAATTCTGTTTTTCCATTTTCCGGATAAAATACCACTTTTTTGTGACATTTCCTACATTCCACAGAAATGTTCATTGTTGAACGCCCATCGTGTGTGGCAACTTTTCTTCCGCAACGCGGGCAATATATTGTTTTTGGTGTATATACCATAAAGTCCTCTTTTCTTTGCAAAAGAAAAAGCACCGGAGATTTCTCTACGATGCTTTTCTGAATTGTGGGAGGTGAAGTATTCAACTTTTGTTGCTTTCTTCAATTATAACTATATCATTTTTTCAATATGACATTCTATGACATTTTACAAATAAGTTGCTCCATATTTTTGCTCAAATTTTTTTAATGCAATTCCATGAAGCCTTATTGTTTGTCTCCAAGAGTAATTCATTTCGGTTGCAATAACCTCAAATGTCTTTTTTTCTATGTACTTTGAAAACAACACATTATAGACATTCTCATCTTCCATGCTGTCTATCTGACTGACAATCTGATCTCTTTTAATGATATAATCATCAACCAGTGCATCGATCTTCCTTTCCATTTCATCAATCTTTGCCTGCTTCGCGCCTATCCTGTCAAAATTTGGGGTTGTCATTACTCTTTCTTCATTTGTAATTGACGATATGCTGCATGCCAGCTCTTTAAGTTGTGCAAGCTCTATTAGCTTATTATTTATCATCCGGTTAAGCCTGCTTATCTGGTTTAGATAGTCCTTTGTTGTCATATCAATACCTCCTAAACGGATTTACTGCCGCTTCTACTTTGGCTAC
>ENA-OPMP01001461-OPMP01001461.1-human-gut-metagenome-genome-assembly--contig:-NODE-1461-length-10239-cov-1.338374_pt1 | contig 10239 bp, 9 predicted proteins | sample MGYA00241527_ERZ501751 | MGnify/ENA primary metagenome ERZ501751 (study PRJEB25962, sample SAMEA2042647) | human gut metagenome | biome: human gut; feature: human-associated habitat; material: faeces... | reverse complement strand
TAAGTTCTCTTACGGTCAGCGCAGTAAATGCGCAGACCTACTGCTCTTTTTGTTCAAAATCTTCAATGATCTGCGTAATCAGCTTCACGGTTCCATCAATACCAAGGATCGAGCTGTTTAAACAGAAGTCGTAGCTGTCTGCGCGTCCCCACTTCTTGGAGGAATAATAGTTGTAGTAACTCTGACGCTGTTTATCCTTCTTGACCATCATGTCTCTTGCCTTGGACTCGTTTAAGTCAGGATATTTCTTCACCAGACGTTTGATCTTCGTCTCTTCGTCCGCATAGATGAAGAAATGCAGGCAGTTTTTCATGTCGTGCAGCGCATAGTCTGCGCAGCGGCCAACCAATACACACGGACCCTCTTTTGCGATGCTCTTGATCGCATCAAACTGTGCCAGAAAAACTTTATGGCTAATCGGCATATCCATAAAGGTGGATGTATTGTAGCCGAAAGAATAAGTATCCATGACCAGATTGTAAAGGAAAGAGTTGGTCGGACGTTCATCATGTGTCTTAATCATCTCTTCGCAAAATCCGCTGTCCTTGGCGGCTCTGGATAACAGCTCCTTGTCATAACATTTGATGCCGAAATGCTCCGCAAGCTTTTCCCCGATCTCACGGCCACCGGAACCAAACTGACGTCCAATCGTAATCACTGTATTCATAGCATCACCCTCTCTTCGTTGTTGATACTGTTATTATATACAATTCCCACGAAGAATTCAACTATTTTTTCGTCGTTTCCACTACAATCAACTGATAGGGATGCAGAATCAGGTTGTCACCAATTCTCGTCACCTGCGGCAGATTGACAAAAACCACTTCCTCATAATCCTCTTTTAAGGTCAGGAAACGCTCTGCAGAGCTTTCATTGCAGATTACAGTCAGACACTGCTTACCGAGCGTTCTCTTAAATGCAAAAATCCTTTCCTGATCCTCGTACATCGGTTCGAACGTACCATAAGTCAGCAAATCACGGTATTCCTCCGACTTGCGGAAGCACAGCAAGCGCCTGTAAAAATTCAATACAGAACCGTATTCCTTTTCCTGCCGCGCCACATTGATCTCAGGATAATTCGGATTGACCTTCAGCCAGGGTTTTCCGGTTGTAAAACCAGCATTTTCCGCGTCACTCCATTGCATCGGTGTTCTGGCGTTATCACGACTTTCCCGCGCACAGCCAGCAAACGCCTTTTCTTCCGGGAATCCACAGGCAACTGCATAACGATAGTTGTCCAGCGTCATAATATCATCAATGTCTTCCAATTCGAAGGGACAGTTTGTCATGCCGATTTCCTGTCCCTGATATAAAAACGGCATACCACGCTGCAGTACCTGCAGACCGGCAAGCGCCGATATGCTGGCAAAGCCGTAATCCTCGTCCGGAATATAGATCGTCGCACCACGCGCCATATCATGATTTTCGATAATATTTGCCTCAAATGCAATATCCCCAAGCAGCTTCTGGTTGACAAACACATCCTGTTTCCATTCGTCCGGGTTCATGTTTCGGTCAAACTCACACTGACAGGTTCCTTTTTTGTAGCTCTGGATCGGATCAAAGGCAAACATCGTGGAAAAATATCCGTCCTCTCCGATAAATTCTTCCAGCTGCTCCCTGTCGACCTCGAACACCTCTCCGACCGTAAACGCATCGTGGGGCGCAAAGCAGCGTTCCTTTAATTCTCTTAAAAAGACGCCAATGCCATTTTTCGTCCCGCCGTCGCGCTTCTGCATCCGGGTGATGCTGTTGGTTAAAAAGCCTCTGCCGTCCGGCCCGTCCACCGGAAGATCTTCCCAGGTCAGGTCTTTTTTTATGTTGATGATCGCATCAATCCGGAAGCCTGCGATACCGCGGTCAAGCCACCAGTTGACCATCTTGTAGATTTCCTCTCGCAGGGCAGGATTTTCCCAGTTTAAATCCGGCTGCTCTTTGGCATAGGCATGGTAATAATATAAATTCTCCTGTCCGGGCAGCTTTTCCCAAACACTGCCGCCAAAATAGCTGCGCCAGTTGTTCGGCTCTTTTCCGTCTTTTCCCTCTTTCAGGTAAAAATAATCGCCATAAGGACCTTTAGGATCTGCAATCGCTTTCTGGAACCAGGCATGCTGATCGGAGCAATGATTGACCACAAGATCCATGATGATCGAGATGTTTTTCTTTTTGGCTTCTGCGATCAGACGATCCATATCCTCCAGCGTACCAAACCGCGGGTCGATATTCTCATAATCGGAAATATCATAGCCATTATCCACCATCGGGGACGGATAGACCGGAGAAAGCCATAAAATATCAACACCGAGCTGTTCCAGATAAGGAAGCTTCTCGATCACACCGGTGAGATCTCCGACACCATCCCCATTTGTGTCTAAAAAGCTCTTCGGATAAATCTGATATCCGATCTTTTCATGCCACCATTTTTTCTTCATTTGTCCTCATCCTCCTGTTTCGGATCGTTTTTATTCCAAAGCTCTGCTCCCTCTGTAAAGAAAAATGCCGCCATCTGGGAACGGGAAGAAAATTCCTGCGTTTCCAAAAGCGCTTTTACTTCCTCCCGGCTGTAAAAACGTGCGGAAATTTCTTCATTGTCAGACGTATGGTCTGAAAAATCCCCGCCTGCCTCTACAAAGGCGATATAGGTTTTCGTATCGGAAAAACCGACTGCAGAATAGGAGGGCGGCAGGATCTTCAGCATTTTTTTCACCGAAAGTCCTGTTTCCTCATGCAGCTCCCTGCGGATACATTCCTCGATCGTTTCCCCTTTTTCCTGCATTCCGGCGCATAGGTTGAAAATCGCTTTATTGATGCTCATGCGAAACTCCCTTAAAAGAAGCATTTTCCCATCCTGGAATGCTACAATAGAGACACCGCTTGCCCGTCTGCCAAGATCCTGCACATCTTCCAGCTCTTTTCGGCTGACGATTTCGTAGGTTTTTAACCTGCCTGCTTTATTTTCATAGGACAGCTCATAATTTTTCAGATATTTGCCGTCCCGCACCTTTTTCATGCCAAGAAATTTCATGCCTTTTCCCTGCCTGTCTGATCGATTTCAGTTATCGCTGTACCCCTGTAGGTTTCAGCCCCTTTAACTGCTCTGCCAGTGTACCTTTGACCTTTTTGCGCGTCAGCTCCACCAGTCCAAGAGCAGTGATGTCCACGACGCGAACCGGGACCGGATCCTCTTTACAAAGGCTGCGCAGCTCCTCCAACAGTTCTTTTGCCGCCTGCCGGTCCTTCTGATTGATAAAGTCTATCAAAATAATACCGGAAAGGTTGCGCAGCCGGATCTGGCGCGCTGTTTCCTGCGCCGCTTCTCGATTGATCAGGGCAAAGGTTTCTTCCACATTTTTAGAGCCGTCATATTTTCCTGTATTGACATCGATCACCGTAAGCGCTTCTGTCGGTTCGATGACCAGATATCCGCCGGATTTTAGCCAGACGCGCTTCAACAGCGCTTCTTCCAGCTTCCCGGCAAGCCCATAGAGTGCAAACAGGTTCGGTCGGCTGTCTCTGTAGAACGAAATTTCCGGACATTTCATGCCTCCCGGCAGCTCCGGAGTTCTTTTGCCGAACCGCTCTACGGAATCCGCTGCAGCGGCAGGCAATTTTTTCTCTATACCGGATGCACCGCTGCCGTACAAGTCCTCCAGCGCGGTATAGACGAGCGTTTCATCTGTCACGATCTTATCCGGCAGCTGCTTATGCGAGAGAAGCTCCATCAGCCAGCCGGGGCGTTCCTCCGAAATCATGGAAAAGACCGTCCGGCTTCTGCCGACGCTTAAAAGCTTCTGCGCCTTTTCGAGAAGAGCGCTTGCCTCGCGTAAAAGGGCTGTATCCGCAGCATCCCCCGCCGCAGTCCGCACCACCAGTGTCATTCCATCCGGAACGGTTACACTTTGCAGCACTTCCCGGAAATGATCTGCCGTCTCTTTTGGGAGTTGCTTGGAATACCGCACGCCGTGTCCGCCGTCCAGAACGACTGCTGCCAGCCGCCCCTCCAGGCTGATCTTCGCTGTCAGGGCAGGCTCTTTTGTCTTTAATGCATCGCGCATCACCTGCACCAAAATCTCATCGCCTGCCAGCAATCTGCCATCCCAGCGGCGGTTCGTCAGCACCGGAGCCTGTGCTTCTTTGAAAGGAAGATAACAGGTCTGTCCACCGGCGATCTCCACAAATGCAGCGTCAATATTTTTTACCACATGCTTGACTTTCCCGACGTAAATATTTCCCAGAAGCGACCGTCCCTCCAGATGGGGATGAACCTCTGTCAGTTTGTCCTTTTCCAAATAAAAGGAAGTTAAAACCGGTTCTGTATGTTCCTTTAAAACCGCTCTTGTAATCACGCATACGCTGCTCAAAATGCTTCTCCTATCGCATCCAGCGGAACAAAGGAAGGCTCTTCTTTCGTTCCCGTATTCATCCAGGTTTCCATGCGCACGGTCTGCAGCTCAATCTTTGACGCCTCCAGACCTGCGAGAGAAAGAACTGCATCCGTTACGAACTCCGGACGGATATTTCCGCCGCTGCTTGCATCTACCATAAATACCAACGCGCCGTCGTCGATGTGACAGTCATAAATACCGGACCGAATATCGACCTCTGCCGTGCTGCGCTTGGTTTCCTTTGTAATCCAGAGTTCCTTTTTGGAAAGCAGCCCGTCCACCGCGCCCTGACAGCCTGCAAAGCTCTTTTCGGGATCTTTAAATGCTACTGCATAGGTTGCCGCAGCGACGCTCGCCATCGCGTTTCCCGCCTTTTCCGGCAGCATCTTTACACTCAGGATATCGATTCCGTAAGGACATGCCTCCTGCAGGCGCTCCTTAAAATCCTCTGCGCCATCAGACGAAGCGATTTCCACGTCCATATATTCGCCCACGCTGCACAGTCCGACACCCAGTGGCGCAGCAAAGCTCATGACCTGATGCGGATTAAATCCATGTGTATACACAACATCCAGTCCGGCTCTGCGGATCGCCTTCTGGAAAAAGCGCAGCACATCCAGATGTCCGGTAAAGCGCAGCGGACCATATTTCGCAAATTTTACACGTACCATCATACCGCATCCCCTCCTCTTTGTTCGAAACAGATTCCGCCGCCGAAGCGCGCAGCGCCGCAGCCCTGACACTGCATCTTACAGTTGGGCGTTACGACAGCCTCCGCCGCACGTTTCCATTCCCGCAAAAGGAAGGCTCTGTTTACGCCGCAGTTCAGGAAATCCCATGGGAAAACTTCCTCATCGCTGCGCGTTCTTGTCGTATAAAAGTCCATATCGACATTGCACTCCTGAAAGCAGTCCACCCAGGTCTGATACTTGAAATATTCGCCCCAGGCATCGTAAATACAGCCTTTTTCATACGCTTTTAAAATCACGTCGGCAACCTTTCTGTCGCCGCGGGCAAACACCCCCTCTAAAACGCTGACGTCCGCCTCATGCCAGTTGTATTTGATCCGCTTCTGGTTAAGCTGTTCACGCACCGCCTGCTTGGTCAGCGCTGCCTTATCCAAAAACTGTTCCTTTGTACACATCGGTGCCCACTGAAAGGGAGTGAACGGCTTCGGGATAAAGAAGGATGTACTGGAAACGATCTGTACCGGCCCGTTTCTCTTTTCTTTTGGAACAACCTCATAATAGAGGGCTGCAATCTTGTTGGACAGCTCTGCGATCCCACGGATATCTTCTTCTGTTTCAAAGGGCAGCCCGAGCATGAAATACAGCTTCACGCGGCTCCATCCGCCCTCAAATGCAAGTCCTGCGCCCTTTAAAATCACTTCTTCGGTCAGTCCCTTGTTGATGACGTTTCTCAGACGCTGACTTCCTGCTTCCGGTGCAAAGGTCAGGCTGCTCTTTTTGACGTCCTGTACCTTTCCCATAACGTCTAAAGAAAACGCATCAATTCGCAGAGAAGGCAGGGAAATATTCACTTTTTTCTCCTGACAGGTCGTCATCAGGAAGTCTACCAGCTCTTCCAGATGGGAATAGTCGCTGGAACTCAAGGAGCTCAAGGAAATTTCTTCCTGACCGGTGCTGTCCAGCATCGTCGTCGCGTAATGCTTGAGTGTCTCGAGGCTCTTTTCGCGTACCGGACGATACAGCTGCCCTGCCTGACAGAAACGACAACCGCGGATACAGCCGCGCTGAATTTCCAAAACGACACGATCCTGTGTCGCACGGATAAACGGAACCACCGGTTTCTCCGGATACGGCGCATTGTCGAGATCCATCACGATTTCCTTTGTAATCTTTGCCGGAACACCCTCCTTGGTCGGGACAAAAGATGCGATTGTCCCGTCCTCTTTATAGGATACTTCATACAGGGACGGCACGTACATGCCGGGCACTTCCCTCGCCGCGCACAGAAGAAATTCCTGACGGCTGCCGCCTTTTTCTTTTACTTCTTTATAGACGTCCAGCAGCTTCCGGTACGCAGTTTCTCCCTCTCCGATGTAGAAGAGATCAAAAAATTCCGCGATCGGTTCCGGATTGTAGCTGCAGGGTCCGCCGCCAATCACGATCGGATCTTCTTCGGTACGGTCTTTTGCAAGCAGCGGAATCCCGGACAAATCCAGCACCTGCAGGACGTTTGTATAACACATTTCGTACTGCAGCGTGATGCCTAAAAAGTCAAAATTTTTCACCGGCTCCTGAGATTCCAGGGCAAACAGCGGGATTTTTTTCTCACGCATGATTTTATCCAGATCCAGCCACGGCGAATAAACCCGCTCACACCACACGTCGTCATAACGGTTGAACATATCATAGAGAATCTGGATGCCGAGGTGAGACATGCCGATCTCGTAAACGTCCGGAAAACACATGGCAAACCGGACCATTCCCGGTGTAAGTGTTTTCATGACGGAATTGACCTCCCCACCGACATAACGTGCAGGAGAAGAAACACTCATCAGGATGTCATCCCCGAGGGCAAGCTTTCGCTCTCTGCCATTTGAAAGTTCTTCTGCACCGATACAGCGCTGTGCCAGCTGCCGTGCCGAAAGCCCTTCGATATTTGATGTTAATCTTTTCATTTTTCCCTGTTTCCTTACCATTTTTTATCTGCTGCCGGTGTGGTTATAAAATACCCGGTACGGGTTGCTTCCCGCAGCCAGAACATAGAGCCCCGATGGCGCAGACTTTTCCCATTTTGAAAATGGACATTATGGTATGATTATAGGGTATTTCCGGCTTCGTTGCAAGGATGTATCCTGGAAAGTACATGCAGATCGGTTTCAAAGGGACTGATCCATTTCAGCAGGAATCACGATCTGAACCAGCGTATGATGTTCCTCATCCTGTTCAAACCGCATTTGTCCGGCGCTTCCATAGCGCAGGCGGATTCTTTCATAGACATTTCTGACGCCAAGGCTGTCGGAACAGACTTCGCCCTTCCCACATGCCAGCCGGTTGATCCGGTCGGTGTCCACGTCCGTCCCGTTATCCCAGACTACGATATACAGGCATTTTCCTTCCATCCAGATATGCAGACAGATCCGCGCATCTTCCCCTGCAAAATTTGCACCGTGGACGACGGCATTTTCAATGAGCGGCTGAATGATCAGCTTCGGAATTTTGATCTGATCCGCGGGAACCTGAATATCATAGGAAAACCGAATGCTCTGTTCATAGCAGCATTCCTGAATCCGGCACCAGCTGTAAATATTTTCCAGTTCTTCTTCCAGATGCACGATCGCATCCGGTTTTTTTAAGTTATAGCGGATCACTTTCGTCAGGCTTCCGAGCACCTGTGAGATCTCATTTTCCTGATGCAGCAGCGCCATGCAGGAAACAGAATTTAACGTGTTATAAATAAAATGCGGGTTGATCTGCGCCTGCAGATATTTAAGCTGTGCTTCCTTAAGGTCATTTTTCATAATCAGTTCATTCTCGATCAGCCTGCTTTCCCGCTCATAGTTCTCTTTTGTCTGCCTGATATAATCACGGATACTGTTCATCAGTTCATTGAACGAACGATACAGCACGTCGATTTCCGCAGAAGATGCAGATTCCCCAATCATCTCTGTGCTGCCCCTTTTCATATGCCGGGAAAGTTCTTCGATCGGTCTGACGATCTTTCCGCTGACCAGCATGCTTAAAAGAATTGCAAAAATCAACACAATTCCTGCTACATACAAAATAATCCGGAACGCATCCAGCGCCAGAAAATGCACCTCGCTGATCGGCACCATCGTCACCAGATTCAACCCCAATGCGAGATTCCTTTTTTGAATCAGACAGGAAATCCCCTGATAGGTGCAGTTATGGATCGTTTCATCCGATCGTTCCAGCTCCCGATCCGAGAAATGATCCAGCGCGCCTGGGCTTGCATACACGGTATTTCCGGAGACATCCGTCAGAAAAACCTGTGTATTTTGTGTCATATGGTCCATCTGAATCCGACTGCTGATCCACGAGACGTCCAGCTGCAGGACAAGAACTCCGAGCGGATATTCCATCAGGCTTCCGTCCGCATACCGGCTGATTTTTAACAGGCGGGACACATAAATCCGATCCGGTTCCTCTGTTCTGGTAAACCAGTAGTTTTCTCCGTCCTGCAGGATCGTCTTCTGGTACCAGTCCTGTGTTTTTACTTTCCGGGCAGAAAAAAATCCACTTTCTTTTTGATCCAGATCGTATATTTTGCTCAGATACGCTGCGAGCGGATAGGTATCCTCCACATACAGCTGGCTGACCGCTCCAAAGTTTTCTTCCCCGAAACAGGTCTGAAAGTAATCCTGGAACAGCTTCCTCCCTTCCTGATAAACCGCCAGATGACTATTTAAATCGCTATAATCTTTTTTGGGATCGAACCGGACGATAATCCCGGCAATGGGCGGAAGATTATTTTCCTCCACTCTTTCCATCGGATAAACCAGCTCGTCCGCCGTCCGAATCCGTTCCATCAGCTCTTCGACAGAATCCCCGTTGATTTCCATCGCCGTTTCCAACGCATCGAGGATATATCCGGCTGTCGTCTTTCGAAAGGAGAAAAAAGTGTAAGCGTCAGTGTCAGGACGACGACCGCCAGAAGAACAATCATCATCAAACTGATTTTTGTCCGAATCCCAGTCATTTTGGAAGGTTTCTTCGGTTCTTTTTTCATTTTCCCTGATCCTTTAACTTTTCCTGATAGTATCTTCGCCGATACTCAGACGGCGACATTTCCAGTTTTGCCTTAAAAATTCGATTAAAGTAGCTGACGTTTGCATATCCGCTCAAAACTGCGATTTCCTGAACGCTTTTATCGCTGTCCATCAGAAGCGCCATCGCGCGCTTTAACCGTTCTTCCCCGATGTATTCCGCCAGCCCTTTTCCGGCTTCTTTGGAAAAAATCCGCCCCAGGTATCCGGCGGACAGATGCAGGGTATCCGCCAGCCTGGAAACGCTGAAATCCGGCTCTCCCATATGTGCCTTTACCTGCTGGTAAATCGCATACAGCGTGCTGTTTTGGGCACTTTCTTCGGGGTCCGGCACCCACGGCTTTTCTGCATGCGGCTGGGCAAAGCGTCTCTTTGCCGCCTCCTGGACAAGCTTTTTTAACTCGTTTAAATTATCGGGCTCTAGCGGCTTTAAAATATAATCCTTCACACCGTGCACGATTGCGAGCCGCGCCGTTGTGAAATCTTCATAAGCACTGAGGAAAATAACGTCCACCTCTGTCCCGAAACGCTCCCGGACTTTCACACACAGCTCTGCGCCTCCCATAACCGGCATTTTCAGGTCGGTAATCAGAAGATCCGGAGGTCTCCGTTTCATTTTTTCCGGTGCTTCTTCTCCCTGATGGCAGACAATCGGCGTATAATATCCGTATTCTTTCCATGGAATCAGCTGTTCTAAGCAGCGGCACAGATTCCTGTCATCATCGACAATATAAACCGTAAACATATCTGTCTCTCCTGTTAAAACAATAGAATGCACGCCTGTGAGCATTCTGTTGCCATGCATAAAATGTTCCGGCGCTACCTGCCGGAGTCCTCAACGCACAGAAACACCCCTTTGTGTTTCTGCCAGATATATCTGACATTGTAGCACAAACGGATGTTCTGTGAAAATGCCTGAATAAAGGTATGGACATTCTCTTCCTCGTGCTGATAAACCATGCTGTTAATGGTTGATAAAGCATTCAGGAAATAATGTGGTTTTAATTGCATATGGATATACTTCAGCTGCACATCCTTCATTCGAAGTTCCTGTTCGTACTTTTGCACCCTCATTTCAAGAATCGTCTGTACCATATCATT
>ENA-OPMP01001458-OPMP01001458.1-human-gut-metagenome-genome-assembly--contig:-NODE-1458-length-10247-cov-1.271978_pt1 | contig 10247 bp, 9 predicted proteins | sample MGYA00241527_ERZ501751 | MGnify/ENA primary metagenome ERZ501751 (study PRJEB25962, sample SAMEA2042647) | human gut metagenome | biome: human gut; feature: human-associated habitat; material: faeces... | reverse complement strand
TTTTGTCAGATACTCTTTCAGAACTTTCTTTTCTTACTAATAAAAATCTATTATCTGTCATTTTTAATAATCTTTTATTTGCTTCAATAATTACCATATCAAAATATGATGCTTGTACAAATTGCTCAAATTCAATTCTTCTTTTTCCATAAACTGTTCCATTTGCTATTTTAGATAAATCTTCTACCATTGTAAATTCTTTTATTTTTGAGTCTAATTTTTTTGAATTTGTTTGTAAATCTACTAAAATTCTATTATTATTTTCAAATATTCTGTGATATTCCATTTGTTGTCTTCTCATATTTTCAAGTTCTTGTTTTTTATTATTAAATTCTTGAATTTTTGCTGTTAGATCTACTTTTTCAAATCCTTTAATTTCTTTTTGAATTTCTTCTAATTTAGTTGCATTTATAGTTACATCTGTTTTATATTTTTCTATTTCTTTGCTAAATATTTCTATTTGCAAATTGTTTAATACTGATTTTTTATATTGTTCTTCATTTTCAAAGCCAAGCTCTTTTAATGTATTTTGATAATCATTTTGAGCCTTTTCTTTTTTTTGTAATAGTTCATCTATTTGTTTTTTATTTTCTTCTTGTTGTGTTTGAAGTTTTAAAAATTCTTCTCTTTCTTTTGAAATTTTATTTGTTATTTTTTCCTTAAATATGTCATATTCAAAACTCTCTATTACAATGTCTTTTAACATTATTTTCTTATAATTATCATTTAATTGATTATATGCTTTTTCTAATTCTTCTGATATTTCTGCATATTTTTTATTATATAATTCTACATCTGGCTTTTCTCCAAATTCTTTTATTAATGTTTCTATTTTACTATTTATTTCAGTAACTTTATTTGTTGCATCTGTAAGAGTTTTTCGACTTTTTTCTTCTTTTTCCTTCAAATTATCTAATTCTTCTTTTGTTAATACACTTGTGGATTTTATAGCAAGATTTGGATGATGTAAACTTCCACATACAGGACATGGTTCATTTTCTTTAAGTTTTTCTGCTAATATTCCTGCTTGTTCTTTGAAAAATTCTTTTTCTTTTTCAAGCACTTCTGTACTCAATTTTTCCCATTCTGCTTCAAGTTTTTGTGCATTTTCACTTGCTATTTTTTTATTTTCTTGTTCTTTTATAATTACTTGTAATTTTTTTATTTTATCTTCTAATTCTGTTTTTCCATCTTTTAATTCACTATATTTTTGAAATTGAACTTTTATAATTTCTATTAATTCTAAAATTTGCTTAAATTTTTCTTCTTTTTTCTTTCCAAGTTCAATCTTTTCAGAAATATCTTGTAAAACTTTTTGCTTTTGTGAAATCTCTTTTTCTAACTCTTTTTTCTTATCTTCTTTAGGTAAAATCTTATTTATTATTTCTTGGCTTTTTTGAATTAATATTTCTTTTTGTTTTATATCTTCTTGTTTTTCCTGTAATACTTTTTGTTCCTCTTGTAATTTTTGACATCTATCTATTTTATCATTTTTATCTTTTTGAGCCGTTATTTCTTTTTCCATTTTTGAATTTTCATCACTTTGTTTACTTATTTGTTCTTGACATTTTCCAAATTGTTCTGAATTTACTTTTATTTCTTGTTGCAATTTTTCTAAAATCTCTTGAATAAATAACTCATTTACATCTTTTGGTTGTACTGATTGTATTCCATCTTTCCAAACAATATTTGAACTATTAATTGCAAAATAATCTTTTAATTGCTCCAATTCTGCTTTTGCAATTCTTGTTTTATCTGCTAATCTTCTGGCAATTTGATTATATATATCTGTGTCAAATATTCTTCTAAAAATTTCAGTTCTGTCTTTACTTTCTGCAAAAAGTATTTTTAAAAATTCACCTTGTGCAAGCATTGATATTTGTTTAAATTGTTTTGAATTTATTCCTAATATTTCTTCTATTTTTATATCTACATTTTTTGTTCCTGATATAACTTTATCATCATATTCTAATGATGCATCTGCACTTGTTTTTGTTGTTCCCTCTCCTCTTTTTTTAGTCCTTTCATAAGCTGGATTTCTTCTTATTTTATATTTTTTGTTTTTATGTGTAAATTCCAATTCTACAAATGTTTCTGTATCATTATCTGCAAAATCACTTCTAACAGATGGTACTGGTCTATCTGAACCACTTACTTCTCCAAATAATGCAAAAGATATTGAATCAAATATTGTTGTTTTTCCTGCACCTGTATCACCTGTAATTAAAAATATTCCACTCTCCCCAAGCTTTTCAAAATCTATATCTATACAATTTTTATATGGACCAAATGCACTTATTTTTATCTTTAATGGTTTCATTAATTCTCCTTTACTTCTTTTATGATTTTTTCAATATACTCTTTTTGCTCATCATTTAATTCTACATTATTTTGAAATTTATAAAATTCATTAAATAATTCTATTTCACTTTTATTTTTTACTTCTTTTAAATTTTCTTGTTGAATTTCTAATGTTGTTTTTGAATTTTGAATTTCTAATTTTAATACATTTGGATATATGCTTCTTATTTGCCCAATTGCATCATATAAAGGTTCTTCATTTGTTATAATTGCTCTAGCATCTAATTCTTCAATATTTTCTTCTAATGAACAAATTACTGAAATCTCTTTTTCTTCATTTGGTTCTATCTCTATTTCAAATCTTCCTGGTATTACATGATTTTCTTCTGCTTCAAATCCTCTTTTTTCTTCTTCTATATAAAACATATTTTTGAATGTATCATTATAATGTTCTATAATACTGGTGTTACGACACTAAATTTTAGCGTATTTTTCAATGTACTTTTATAGTTTTACAATTTTTCATTGCAAAACTATTGTAATTATGATAGCATTATAGTATAATAATTATAGATTGTCAATAACAAATTATAAAAAAATAAAAATTGTTAACTATAAATTTGGAGGAAGTATTGAAATGAAAGCAAATTTGCCAGAGAAAAATTTTTTTGATAGTTTTTATATTTGGTTTAATAAAGAAAAAAGAGAAGAATATTATTCAACACCTTTATATCTTTATAGTGTAAATAGAAAAGATGATTTTGAAAATAGACTATTAACATTATATTTTGATAAAAAAGAAGTTAAAGAAAGAACTAAAGAAGAACAAGGATTAAAATATCCTGGAAATATGTACTTTCCTTATGTAGAAAGATTTGGAATGTTTTTATTAAGATTTTTAAATGCTAATTTAGAAACATATGAATCAGCTTATGAAACTTTCTTCTTTGCCTATGGATTTGAGATATTAAAAGATATAGATGAAAATTATACTTTTGAATTAAAAGGAAAATATGAAAACGATGAAGTATATTTAAATCAGATGGAAAAAATATACAATGACCTACAATATAAGATACAAGAAATACAAGAAGAAATGAAAGCATTTGTAAACTATGTATTTAACCTTGATGAACAAGAAGAATTAAAACATAAATGTAAAGAAGTTGAAAACGAAGTACAACATCAGAAATTAATTTGCTGTATATTTAATTAAACATAAAGGACAAGCATACACTTATAATAGAAATGACAATATTATTCAAGATAGCTATTCAAATAAAAATTTAGAATTATCACATTTTAATGATAGGCAATTACTGGATAGTTTTAAGAATAACACAATGCTTGTTTCTATGATAGATACACATCAAAGTGATGACTTGTCTGCTATCTGTTATGCAGTATTAGAAGAATTAGTAAAAACAACTAATAATCCAATTAAGAAATGTCAAAACTGTGGAATGTATTTTATTCCAAACTCAAGACTTGATGAAATTTATTGTGATTATCCAAAGGCAAACGATAAAACTTGTAGAGAACAAGGTGCCGTACAAGCTTATAACGAAAGACTAAAACAAAATAAAGCATTAGCAGAATACAGAAGATTATACCAATTAAAGTCTATGGCTGTTGGTAGAAATAAAGATAATAAACAGATGAAAAAAGATTTTGATAAATGGAAAAAAGATGCTAAAGATAGAGTTAATAAGTTGAAACATGGAGTTTTAACAGAAGATGAAGTATATGAGTGGTTATTAAATAATAAATGATGTTAGGAGTTGAAATTATATGATTTTTTTAAGTCACAATTATAAAGATAAAGATGTAGTAGGACCAATAGCAGTATCATTAGCTAATAGATATGGAAAAGAAAATGTATTTTATGATTCTTGGTCAATAAAACCAGGAGATGGAATAATTAATGAAATGAATAATGGATTAGAAAAATGTAAGTATTTTTTCTTTTTCATAAGCGAGAACTCATTAAAGAGTGGAATGGTAAGTTTAGAATGGCAAGTAGCACTTAATAAATCTACTAAAGGAGAAACAAAATTCATACCAATAAAAGTAGATAATTCTAAACAACCAACAATTTTAATAGATAAAATATACATAGATATGTATAATATTGGAATGCAACAATCATTGCAACAAATTATTGATATAATAGATAATACAGATTCCGATATATATAATTCTACATATAGCAATGTTTATTATGAACTTAAAATAATTTCGAAATCAGAAGTTGATATTATAGTAAAAGCTAGAAGATTCATTGAGCATACACCTACAATTGATGTTTCTTTCTCAAATGAGTTATCTGAAATTGATTTTAAAATGATTGCACCACCTAACCAAAACAGTTTTGCAAGTATGACAGTATCATTGTCTGGAAAAGTAAATAATTTTAATTGTAGAGGAATAAAATCAATGTCACAAGATTTAACACCTGAACAACCTTTGTATTTTAAAGTAAAAAATATAAACCAATTAGAAATTAATCATTTACAAGTTTGGATTGTAAATGGAGAGAAAGCTACTTTATTAAAAGTAAATAATTAGGAGGTTATGTTTATGCAAAATACAGAAACAAATAGAATTGAAAATAAGGAACAGTTAAATGAAGATTTTGAACAAGAAGTTATTGCATTTCTTAATTACAAAGAAGGTGGAATAATTTATGTTGGAATAAATAAAAACGGACAAGTTGTTGGAGTTGAAAATACTGACTTAACACAATTACAAATAAAAGACAGAATAAAAAATAATATACAACCTTCTACTTTAGGATTATTTGATGTAACTGTGGAAACAATAGATAATAAAGAAATAATAAAGGTTATAATATCAAGTGGAACTGAAAAGCCTTATTATTTAAGAAAAAAAGGAAGAACTCCAGAAGGATGTTATATTAGAATTGGTAGTAGTAAAGAAAGAATGACCGAGAGAATGATTGAAGAAATGTTTTCCAGACGAATAAAAAATTCTTTAAAAGAAATAGAGTCTCCTAGACAAGATTTAACATTTAGACAGTTGAAAATTCATTATGAAGGAAATGGAATGATTCTTAATGATAATTTTGCTAGAAACTTAAATTTATTAACTGATGAAGGTAAATATAACTATAATGCTTATTTACTTGCTGATGAAAATAATATATCAATAAAACTTGTTAAATATTTAGGAACAAGTAAAATGGAATTAATAGAAAATCAAGAATATGGGTATTGTTGTTTAATAACTGCTACACAAAGAATTTTAGATAGGCTTACAGCTGAAAATACTGTTTATGCAAAAATTGAATATAATGGTAGAAAAGAAGTAGAAATGATAGACAGTAAAGCATTAAAAGAAGCCGTTATAAATGCAATGGTGCATAGTGATTATACTTTAACTACAACACCAATAATTGAACTTTATTCTGATAGAATTGAAATTACATCAGGAGGAGGACTACCACAAGGCTTATCACAAGAAGAATTTTTAGAAGGTGTTACTGCTCCAAGAAACAAAGAACTTATTAGAGTGTTTAAAGATGTGGATTTAATTGAAAATATAGGTTCTGGAGTATTAAGAATTTTAGATGCTTATGATAAAAGTTGTTTTAAATTTATGGATCATTTTTTAAGAGTTTCTTTTAAATATAAAGAAAATCCATTTGAATATGATGAAAAAACCGACAAGAAAACCACTAAGAAAATTAAAGTAAAACCACAAGAAAAAGATGTTTTGAATTTCTGTAAAGATGCAAAAACTCTAAAAGAAATTACAACCTATTTTGGATTTAAAGATATATCAACATTTAAGAAAAATTATATAAATCCTTTATTAGAAAAAGGTACTTTACAGTTGACAATACCAGAACAACCAAAAAATAGAAACCAAAAATATATTTCAAAATAGCTAAAAAACTTGTTACGTTTGCATTTTGGAGCTTTTTGTGGTATTATATCAACATAATGCGTAGCTATGCGATATAAATAGCAAGTAGTAAATAATTCTCATATAACAATTGTAAGGAGGAACTTTATGCTTAGCAAAATTTTTTCAAATCTTTTCGGAGTAAAAGCTGAAGAGACAAAAGGAACGGAGAGTTATAACCGAGACCTTCAATGCTGACTTTCAAAAAATTACAGCGAAGAAGGTTGCTACTGAAAATGGTATCGAATATATTTCAAAAGCGACAGGTAAAAAGCTCCATTCAAATGAAAAGTATGTAAACCAAGTTTATGCTGTAAAAGGCAATTATATCTTGTTACATCCTGCAAATGATGGAATGCCTACATGTCCTATTGAATGGTACGGTAAGTTTGATGGAGAAAACAAAATGATAATGGATAATCAATCATCGTTTAAGTGCATTACTAACTTAAGTGATATTATATTGCAGATGGTTAGATTGTATGCCAAATACATCGATGATGATATGTTCATTGCTTCTGCTGGATTTGCTATCAGACTTGATGATGAAGTATGTCCGGACTATACTGGCAAAGCAAGTTTTGTGCTTACCGATGATGCTATCCGAAACAATAAGGTAAAGCCTGATCAAGTCATTGAGGCAAAGAAGTATTTTCTAAATGACTTTCTTGATCATTTCATTGGCTGGAATTTTGGAGTAGCGGTTAAAAGCAATCCACAGCTGGAGAGAGAACTGCTCGAATTTAACAACCTTGTTATTAGTAAAGGGTTGAGAGAAGATGCGGGTCATGGTTTCGAAGTATGGTGTTCCGAAGATGTACAGCATTATGAACTGAAAAAAGCATAATTTAACAAAAAGATGTCCTTTGGTAATACAAGGGACTTCTTTTTGTTAAATTTACATTTCATATTTATCTTCTAATTCTTCCTCATATTCAATTTGTTTTTCTGGATCAAGATAAATATCATTTTCAAATTCAAAATCCTTAATAAATTCATCTTCAGAAGATACTGAAAACTTATTACATACCCAATGTATGAATTTATCAACTGTTTTCTGTAATGTGTTTATAATTTTTCGTAAAAAGCTATTTTCTTTTTCCAACTTGTAGATTTTATCTTCATATTTATTTTCAACTTTTCGTATTTCTTCTTTAAGTTTTGTAGAATAGTCATTTTCCATATTTTCGCACTTTTCTTTTAACTCTCTATTTTCACACATTATAGATTTTCTTTCTTTTTCATATTTTGAAGCTCTTTCTACAGTATTAACTTGACTTTGTAGTGTCAAATAAAGTAAAGAATTTTGTTCTTGTAATTCTTTAATCATTTTATCTCTTGGCTCTACAACTAATTCTTGTATTTTTTCATCTCTATTTCGTACTAATTTTCCAAAGCTTTTAACATCAGGAGTTTCTGGTAATTCTAGTTTTATATCTTTAAGCACTGTTTTTGTATTTTCAAAATTTGTAATTTTCTTATAATCTTCAACAGACAAATGTACTCTTTCACTAGGATTTCCTCTTTCTAAATCAAATCCATTTGCAGTTATATAAGAGTGAAAAGCATTTTGTAATTGCCTATAACTATCTTTAGCTTCCCAAAATTCACTACAAGCAATTTTATCGATAGAATTTCCTTTCTTATCTGTAGTATGAACTACTGGAATAAATACTAAATGCATATGTGGAGTTTCCTCGTCCATATGCACTTTTGCAGACAAAATATATTGTTCACCTAAATTTTTGTATTCGCATACAAATTTATAAGCAGTTTCAAAATATCTTTTAGTTTCATCTTCTCCAATTGTGTCGAAGAAGTTTTTATCAGATGTAATTATATATTCACAAACAATATTACTAACTGATTTAATTTGTCCTTTTAAATTATATTCTTTTCGTATTCTATCAAATTCTTTTTCATAAGTAAATTGAGTATCTTTTAATGAATAATTCAAATAGGATTTTTCTTTATCAATATTTTTATTGGAATAGTTTTTATTTCTTCTTTCATTGTGTCTAAATATTCCTTTTAAATTTTCTCTTTTGTATTTTGCATTTCTAATTATTGCATAACTCATATATGCATTCCTCCTTTTCTAGCACAGCAAAATAACACTATGCTGGTTAAATTTTTTCTCTTTTTTCAATTGTGTTGTAACACACTACGACACTTTTTTACCCTTATGGGAAAAAGTGTTAGTGTAGTAGGGACACCCTACACCCGTTTTACCTAAATATGCTACTAGCAATTTAGGTAAAGTCATTACACATTAGCATATAAGCTGTTTAAAAATTCAGGCGAATAATCTCTACCAGAATATCTCATTGAATTTTTATTAGCCTTATTATTTTTATAAGTATAATTATTATTAGTATTGATTGCACGTAAATTTTCCGATTCGGTAATCGTAGAATCTCCGTTTATATAATCGTAATTTTTACGATTATGTGATATTTCTATATTTTGATGTTGTATTTTTGCAACATATATAAGCTTAGGTTTACTAAAACCTTGTTTCTTTTCATATATTAACTTAACATCTGATAATTGTTTAAATGCTTTAGTAACAGTTTTATCAGATAGATTTAATTTATCTTGTACTTCTTTTCTAGTAAATATCAAATACACATTTCCATTTTCATCATGCCAATTATTTTTTATAGATAAAGATAATCTATCTAATAAGAAACCATATAACAATTTACTATCAGAATTTAATGTATTTTTATATAAAGGATTTACGAACAATTCTTGTGGTATTTGATAATATTTATGGTTTAAAGTTTCATTAACTTTATAAAAATTAAAATCTTGCATATATTTTCCTTTCCTTCGCACGACAATCGATTTTGTGGCGAAAAATTAGAACAGGTAATAAACTATGCCTGTTCGTTTTGAATTTTAAATATGCAAAATTTGATTAAAAGCAAGATTTGATATTTTATGTAAAATGTAGTATAATATAATTACAAATTAATTAGGAGGTGTTGTTATGACAGTAACAAACAAAACATCGGTCGCACTTGAAATCTTAGGTGGAAGTCTTAAACCCAATGAATCGCGGGAATATACTGAAATGATGTTCAATACATTGGACATTCACTCTGAAATTGGAAGCTGTGTTATCACAACTGAATATGGACAGAGAAGTTTCAGAAACTACGGTAAATTGGTAGCAAAAGAAGGCAGAAAGAAGAATGAACATGGAATGAAAAACATTATCGTTTCTTCTATCGACTAATTAGCCCTAAGAAATTGGACACTATGCCGAAAGGTATAGTGTCTATTTCATGTTATACTGCTTAAAATTTTTCTAACAAATTTCTAACAATTTTGGAAAATACTTAATTATTTAGGTATATTAGAGTCCAGATCTAATATATCTTTTTTTATGTCTTTATTTTCGTTATTAGTTTTGGTGCTAAAGCTTAATGCATTTTCAATAGCTGTTGCAGATTTTATCTTTGTACTCGAATCCAAGTGTGCATATCTTTCTGTTGTTTTAGAACTAGAATGTCCTAGCCAATCTTGTATTTCTCTTAAAGATATTCCTTTTTTAACAAGTAATGTTGCACAACTGTGTCTTAAATCATGAAATCTTATTTCTCTCAAACCATTATTCTTTAATATTTGTTTGAACTTATGACTAACATAATCAGGTTTTCTCAAATTTCCCAATTCATCTAAACAAACATAATCTTTATATTGTTTATTGTAACTTTCTTTAAATATAGACATATAGTATTCTTGCATTTTTCTAGTGTATAGTAAAAGTTCTTCAATTTTTTTAAATAAAGGAAATGTTCTATAACTAGATTTATTTTTTGTTTTGCTTTTAGTAATCATCTTTGTTTTTGTTTTACTATCTTCGCTTTCATTTGTAACAGTTACTACCTTATGACTTATAGTAATTGTTTTATTTTCAAAATCTATTGCAGACCACCTAATACCTAAAACTTCACTTCTTCGTAATCCATAAAAAGCAGTTAAATAAATTATTAGTTCTAAAGTAGTAT
>ENA-OPMP01001457-OPMP01001457.1-human-gut-metagenome-genome-assembly--contig:-NODE-1457-length-10254-cov-1.772919_pt1 | contig 10254 bp, 10 predicted proteins | sample MGYA00241527_ERZ501751 | MGnify/ENA primary metagenome ERZ501751 (study PRJEB25962, sample SAMEA2042647) | human gut metagenome | biome: human gut; feature: human-associated habitat; material: faeces... | reverse complement strand
GCAGACCTCCGATGGGAAAAAATGGTGGTCGGCGTTCACCGGCTTCGAAGAACAATTAAAAGGAAGCGGCAGTGTGATGTCTACGTTCCTCACGGATATCGAGCAGCTGTTTCGCATGACGCTGACCGCAGAGGGCATTGAAGGTGTGATCTTAAACCCCTGGAACCGGACACTGATGTTAGACAAACATCTCCTCCGTATCATTCTCGGAGAATAATAAAAAAAGGGAGAATCAGAGCATGACAGAAAACTATGAACTGCCGGTGTTGTTCACGGAAGAAGAGCGGAAGGCTTATGCTTCCTGGGGCATCAAAAAAGAGAAATTACTGATGCCGTTTGCCATAGCGACAATCTTGATCTATGCGGTGACGGCGGCATTTGTCGTAATGAAAGTCTGGGGCGTGCGGGACAGTGATCATGTGTTGTTCCAGATGCTGGTGCTGGGCGACTGGATCCCGGAGCTGACGGGGACGCTGGCGATCCTTATGACGATCCTGCTGCTGGGACCGTTAAATTATATACTGGATAAATTGTGGAAGAAACCGGCAGAACCTATGACGCTGATCGTAGAACCGGAAGGAACGAACGTGAAGATTCACAAGGCTCAGACCGGCAGAGAAGAGAATCTGAAGAATCGGAAGATGGCGACGGAGACGGAGAGCTATTCGCTGGCACAGTTGTTCGCTTTCTTAAACCCGAAGGACAACACCATCTGTTATCAGAAAAAATGGTACATAATTGGAGAAAATACCATAGAAAACATATATCCTGCAAAATACAGACATCCCTGGATGGATCACCCGGAAAATAAAGCAAGCGCAATCACAGATGTGCAGAGACTTACGGATATTCTAAAAGGGTACGAAGCGTCCCTGGAGGCTGCCCGCAAGGAACAGGAATGGTTAAACAATCAAAAATAAGAAAGAGGAAAAAGCATGAAATTTATCTCATGGAACGTAAACGGACTGAGAGCCTGCATGCAGAAGGGCTTTTTAGATTTTTTTAAAGAGATAGACGCAGATATTTTCTGCCTGCAGGAGACTAAATTACAGGAGGGACAGATTGACTTAAATCTGCCCGGATATCACCAGTACTGGAACTATGCGGAGAAAAAGGGCTATTCCGGGACGGCGATTTTTACAAAGCAGAAACCTCTGTCGGTCGCATACGGCATCGGAATTGAGGAACACGATCACGAGGGCAGAGTAATCACGCTGGAATACCCGGACTATTACGTGGTTACAGTGTATACACCCAATTCCCAGGATGGTCTGGCACGGCTGGATTACCGTATGAAGTGGGAGGATGACTTTTTCACGTATTTGAAGAAGCTGGAAGAGAACAAGCCGGTGATTTTCTGCGGAGATTTGAATGTTGCGCACAAAGAAATTGATTTAAAGAACCCGAAAACCAACCGTAAAAACGCGGGCTTTACGGATGAAGAGCGCGCAAAGATGACAAAGCTGCAGGAGAATGGCTTTATCGATACGTTCCGGTATTTTTATCCGGATCAGGAGGGCATCTATTCCTGGTGGTCGTACCGATTCCAGGCGCGCAGCAAAAATGCTGGATGGAGAATTGATTATTTTATGACGTCAGAAAGTTTGAAAGACAGACTGGAGGATGCGAAGATCGACACAGCGGTTCTGGGATCGGATCACTGCCCGGTGGAGCTGATTTTGAAGGATTAAAAAATTTCTGCTGGGGATAAAAGTGTGAAAAATTTTGGAATCAGTTGATATTCCAGGATGTTTTGTGTATAATATAAATACCAAGAGAAAACTCTCTTCCTGGAAACAGGACACGAAGCATAAGGTGTTTGCTTCCGTTGCACTGGCAACGTTAAAACTTTGCATTTACTCTTCAGCCAGAGAATAATAAGGTCGGACGGGTGAAAAGCTCGTAAAGTGGTGGCAAAGCACCGGAACGAAACCAGTTTTGCAGGTAAAATGGAGAAACCTTTGTATCAAAGGTTTCTCTTTTACGTTAAGGAGAATAATGAAATACGGCATAAAAAACGAAAAAATATTGACGTCGGAAGAGGTGTTGGCGATCCTGCATCGCAGTGCCGTCCGATATTCCGAATATGCTGATACGACACTGCTATTTCTGTTTCGGGAAAAGAAAACGGAAGGTTATAATTTTTATGAGGTCAGATTTGGAAAGCATAATTTCATGCACCTGGCGGGAATGAAAAGTGAAATGTTCAATGCGGTCGAATTTTATGAAGCATGTCTGAATGGAATGGTGACACAAAAGGCATGTACTCCGCGGAGAGACAGGAAAACGATGTATTCCAAGCTGGCTGTTTTGGAGCAGATGTTGGATTTACGAAACAGCAAATGTTATAAAATTGGAGAAAAAGATTTAGTAACACGCGAGAATGATTTTGAAATGGCTACCGGAAATGCGAACGGAGTCATTGGGTATGATGCGCGCATAAAAATAAAAGGAAGCGATAAAGTGGACAGAGCCAAAGCGGCGATTCCGACCACTTTACTGAATGCCCCGATCACAGCATATTGCTCCAGACCAGACAAGATTATGTTTATTGTAAAAAAATCAGATGGGGAAAATACATATAGCAGATTATTTTATGAAATTAAAAAAGGGCTGTTTCAAACCGAAAAGGAAAGAATTAAGGAACAGTTAAAGATAGATTTATAGTAGTAAAAAAGGAACTTTTAGAAGTAGCGCCCTAAAAAAGGAACCTTTCAAATTTTCTTACGGAAATTTGAAAGTAGCGCAAAAAAGAGAGCCTTGTGGCTCTCTTTTTTGCTTACTTGTTCTGGATTGCAGCACGCTTGCGCATGGTGTGATCCAGGATTTTTTTACGGATTCTGAGAGACTTGGGAGTTACCTCCAGAAGTTCGTCTGTGTCGATGAAGTCCAGTGCCTGCTCCAGGCTTAAAATGCGCGGAGGGGAAAGGCGCAGGGCATCGTCGGCGCTGGAAGAACGGGTGTTAGTCAGCTTCTTGGTCTTGCAGACATTGACTTCGATGTCTTCACTGCGACCGGTCTGACCGATAACCATTCCGGCGTAAACCTTTTCACCGGCTCCGATAAACAGTGTGCCGCGCTCCTGTGCATTGAACAGACCGTAGGTGATGGCATCGCCTGCCTCGAATGCGATCAGGGAGCCCTGCTTGCGGTACTGGATATCGCCCTTGTAAGGCGCATAGCTGTCAAATATAGCGTTCATGATACCGTTGCCCTTGGTGTCGGTCATGAACTCACCACGGTAGCCGATCAGACCGCGGGAAGGAATCATGAATTCCAGGCGGGTCGTGCCGCTGTGGCCGGGGGTCATGTTGACCAGTTCGCCCTTTCTCTGACCGAGCTTTTCGATAACGTTTCCGGCAAACTCTTCCGGAACATCGATATATACCTGTTCCATAGGCTCGAGCTTGTGACCCTTTTCATCATAATGGTACAGAACTTCCGCCTTGCTGACTGCAAACTCATAGCCCTCACGGCGCATGTTCTCGATCAGGACGGACAGATGCAGCTCGCCGCGTCCGGATACCTTAAAGCTATCGGTGGAATCTGTTTCTTCCACGCGAAGGGAAACGTCAGTATTTAATTCGCGGAACAGACGCTCTCTCAAATGACGGCTGGTGATGAATTTTCCTTCTTTGCCGGCAAGGGGAGAGTCGTTTACCATGAAGTACATTGCGATGGTAGGCTCGGAAATTTTCTGGAACGGAATTGCGTTGGGCGCATCGGGAGAGCAGAGCGTGTCTCCGATGTGCAGGTCTGCAATACCGGAAATTGCAACGATGGAGCCGATACCCGCCTCGCGGACTTCTACTTTATTCAAACCGTCAAACTCATAAAGCTTGCTGACCTTTACGCGCTTGGTGGAGTCGGGATCGTGATGGTTGACGATGACAACCTCCTGATTGACGGAAACCTTGCCATTATCCACTTTGCCGACGCCGATTCTGCCGACGTATTCGTTGTAGTCAATGGTACTGATCAACAGCTGCAGACCGGCATCCGGGTCGCCCTCGGGAGCAGGGATGTAGTCCAGGATCGTGTCGAACAGAGGCTTCATATCCTTATTCTTAACGGTCAGGTTCGTCGTCGCACTGCCGTTTTTCGCGGATGCGTAAACAAAGGGGCAATCCAGCTGCTCGTCAGTAGCATCCAGCTCTAAGAACAGCTCCAGAACTTCATCCTGTACTTCCAGCGGACGCGCTTCGGGACGGTCGCACTTGTTGATGCAGACGATAACGGGAAGCTGCAGCTCCAGAGCCTTGCGCAGAACGAAACGGGTCTGCGGCATGGGACCTTCAAATGCGTCTACAACGAGGATAACGCCGTTTACCATTTTCAGGACACGTTCTACCTCGCCGCCGAAATCGGCATGTCCGGGAGTGTCGATGATATTGATCTTTGTGCCGTTGTAGGTAACGGCTGTATTTTTAGAAAGGATGGTGATACCGCGTTCGCGCTCGATGGCATTGGAGTCCATCACGCGTTCTGCCACTTCCTGATTGGCACGGAACACACCGCTTTGTTTTAACAGCTCATCAACCAGCGTGGTTTTGCCGTGATCGACATGGGCGATAATGGCAACGTTTCTCACGTCTTCTCTTTTCTGTCTCATTTTTTCCTCACATTCCGCCGCCAAAGCGGCTTGTACTGCGGCATTCCGGCCGCGTATTTCATCATTTCCGGGTTTAAACGGTACAAGTATAGCACCGCTTTTTTTATGATGCAACCATTAAAACGCCCAAAGAGCTGTTTTTCGACACAAAAATAAGGAAAAAACTGCCGGAAGCGGGCGCAGATGTCGGGAAAAGGAGAATTGTGCGCCTCCGTATATTCATAAATTAGGAAGAAACCCCATAAAATGGAATTACATGACAGGAAAAAATTCTTGTAACAAGAAGGGAGAACTTTAAAATGACAGATAAGGTAATTGAAAACAACCAGGCAGCAGTAATGGGCAAAATTATCAGCGGATTTACGTTTAGCCATGAGATTTTCGGTGAAGGCTTTTACATGATGGATGTGGAAGTCGCGCGGCTGAGCGAATCCTATGATATCATCCCGGTTATGGTATCAGAGCGCCTGATCGACGTGGATGCGAATTACGAGGGGGAATATGTAAGCATTTACGGACAGTTCCGTTCGTATAACCGCCATGAAGAACGCAGGAATAAGCTGATTTTATCTGTGTTTGCAAGGGAGATCACATTCGTGGATGAGTTGGAGGAAAGTGCGCGGACAAACCAGATTTATCTGGACGGTTATATCTGTAAGGAGCCGGTTTACCGTAAGACGCCGCTGGGGCGGGAGATCGCGGATGTGCTGCTGGCGGTCAACAGACCTTACGGAAAATCGGATTACATTCCCTGCATCTGTTGGGGCAGGAATGCCAGATATGCAGGCAGCTTTGAGGTTGGCGCCCATTGTGCGGTATGGGGACGGATCCAGAGCCGGGAATATATGAAAAAGCTTTCCGAGGATCAGCTGGAAAAGCGTATCGCTTATGAGGTATCAGTCAGCAAGCTGGAGCGGATGGACTGATATAGTTGCAGATTAGGGTAAGGTATGCTAAAATATCGACATCATATGATATATCTGCGGCATCAAATGTTTACGAAAAGACAAATCGGGAAAGGAATTCCGACTATGGGCAGAGTTCAGATTTTTACAGGGGACGGCTATGGAAAAACGATGGCGGCACTCGGGGAAGCGTTGATTGCTGCCGCATCCGGCAAACGTGTAGTAGTGATTCAGTTTTTGAAGGGGAGAGGCCTGACGGATTCTACATTTGAGCGGCAGCTGGAACCGGAGATCAAAATCTTCCGGTTTGAGAAATCGGATGCTGACTTTTTATCTCTTCCGGAAGATAAACAGAGGGAAGAAGCACAGAATATTCGAAATGGTATCTGCTTTGCGAGAAAGGTGCTGACCACTGGTCAATGCGACCTGTTGGTACTGGATGAGGTGCTGGGCCTTGTGGACTGCGGGATCGTGCAGGAGCAGGAGTTGAGAGATCTGATCTTTGGGCGCGGTGCAGACACGGATGTGACATTGACTGGAATTCGGATGTGCGACAGCCTTTTGGAAATCGCTGATCATGTATCTGACATCGAACAAATTAAATAAAAACAGACCCGCGCTGGATGGAGCTTCTCTACAGCGCGGGTTTTGTTTTTCCCTGTTGATTGACAGTCAAGGCGCAGGGTGCTATGATAATTCTATATAAAATCTGTTAGAAAGCAAGGCGGCCGGACGGCTCGCAAGGAGGTTTATATGGCAATTTTTGAAGGTGCCGGAGTAGCGATTATCACCCCGTTTCATACGGATGGTTCGATTGATTATGATAAATTTGGCGAAGTGATTGAACAGCAGATCGCAAATCAGACAGACGCGATCATTGTGTGCGGTACAACCGGTGAATCTGCGACGATGACGCACGAGGAGCATCTGGATGTGATCCGCTATTGTGTGGAGAAGGTGGCACATCGGATTCCTGTTGTGGCAGGAACCGGCTCTAACTGCACGGAGACGGCGGTTTATCTTTCCCAGGAAGCGGAGAAGATCGGTGCAGACGGGCTGCTTGTTGTAACTCCTTACTACAATAAAGCGACTCAGAATGGTCTGTATCAGCATTTTAAGATGGTTGCGGATTCTGTAAAGCTGCCGATCCTGTTATATAACGTTCCGTCCCGTACCGGTACGACGCTTCAGCCGGAGACGATCGTGCGCCTGTGCAGGGATGTGGAAAATATCGTCGGTGTCAAGGATGCAACGGGGAATATCAGCCAGACAGCTCATCTCATGAGCATCGCAGATGGCTGTGTGGATCTCTATTCCGGTGAGGATGCGATTATTGTTCCGATGCTTTCTCTGGGAGCAAAGGGCGTGATTTCTGTTTTGTCAAATGTTGCGCCGCAGGAAACACACCAGATCTGTAGCCTTTATTTTGAAGGAAAGGTAAAAGAAAGCTGTGAGCTGCAATTAAAGGCAGTTCCCCTTGTAGAAGCGCTTTTCTGTGAAGTGAACCCGATCCCGGTTAAGAAGGCGATGCAGTTAAAGGGCATGTGCACCGGAACCCTGCGGATGCCGCTGACAGAGATGGAAGAGGCAGATGCGGCAAGACTGGAACGTGAAATGAAAAAATTTGGTGTATTATAAGGGCTTTTTGACAGGCCGGGACATAAAGTGCTCCGGTCTGTTTTACATTTCAGGATTGCGAGGGTTACAGCAGAGCAATCCACAGAGAAAAAATCCAGGTTCAGAACAAGGAGGATAACATGGTCAGAGTAATTATGCACGGCTGCAATGGCCGCATGGGACAGGTCATTACGGAGATGATCGCAAAGGAAGCAGAGATGGAGATCGTTGCGGGGGTGGATGTGAGTGATTCTGTCCATAATACCTATCCGGTATTTAAAACCCTGAAGGACTGCGATGTAGAAGCGGACGTTGTGATCGATTTTGCAAATGCAAAAGCAGTGGACGGGCTGCTGGATACCTGCGTCGCAAAAAGTCTTCCCTGTGTTTTATGTACGACCGGACTTTCGGAAGAACAGCTTGCGCATGTCAAAGAGGCTTCCGGCAAGGTTGCGATCCTGCGCTCTGCAAATATGTCCATGGGCATCAACCTTTTGATGAAGCTGTTAAAGGATGCGGTTCCGGTGCTGGCAGCGGCTGGCTATGATATGGAAATCGTGGAAAAGCATCATAACCAGAAGCTGGATGCTCCCAGCGGCACGGCGATTGCGCTGGCGGACGTCATGAATCAGGCGGCTGGCGGCGATTACGAATATGTTTACGACAGATCGACCCGCAGGGAGAAGCGCCCGGAAAAGGAAATCGGTATTTCTGCAGTGCGCGGCGGGACGATTGTCGGCGACCATGACGTGATTTTTGCAGGTCAGGATGAGGTCATTACCTTTTCTCATATGGCATATTCCAGAAAGCTGTTTGCGACAGGCGCAGTTTCTGCGGCAAAGTTCCTGGCAGGTAAGCCTGCAGGTATGTACGATATGAGCCGCGTGATCGAGGGAAAATAAGACAGAAAGCAACTGTTGACGGTGAAACCGGGGGAGCCGCCAGGCGGCAGATAGAGAGGGTATATGGATAATAATTTTGAGTACAGGGTTTATTTGAAAAGCTTGTCGAAGCAGTTTCCGACCATTGCGGACGCTGCGACGGAGATTATCAACCTGCAGGCGATTTTGAGTCTGCCCAAAGGCACGGAGCATTTTCTGACAGATATTCACGGGGAATACGAGCAGTTCAACCATGTGTTGAAAAACGGCTCCGGATCCGTGCGCAGAAAGATCGACGAGGAGTTCGGCAACACGCTCAGTGTCAAGGACAAAAGAAGCCTTGCGACGCTGATTTATTATCCTCAGGAAAAGCTGGAGCTGGTCTGTCAGGAGGAAGAGGATCAGGATGTGCTGGAGGATTGGTTCAAGATCACGATTCACCGGCTGGTGCAGATGACCAAACGCGTTTCTTCCAAATATACCCGCTCCAAGGTGCGCAAGGCGCTGCCCCACGATTTTTCCTATGTCATCGAAGAGCTGATTACCGAAAAAGAAGAAATTCAGGACAAAGAGCTTTACTATAACGAAATTATCAATACGATTATCCGGATCGGCAGGGCACCGGAATGTATTATCGCACTCTGCAACCTGATTCAGCGCCTTGTCATCGACCACCTGCATATCGTCGGCGATATCTATGACCGCGGCAAGGGACCTCATGTCATCATGGATACCCTGAGTGCATATCATTCTGTGGATATCCAGTGGGGAAATCACGATATTGTGTGGATGGGTGCAGCCAGCGGGCAGACGGCATGTATGGCGACGGTACTGCGGATTTCCGCTCGTTACGGCAATCTGGACACGCTGGAAGAGGGCTATGGTATTAACCTGATCCCCCTGGCGACCTTTGCACTAAAGACCTATGAAAATTCGGACTGCAGCGTATTTTCCATCAAATACGGGGCAGATTACGATGTCAAGGACTTAAAGCTCGACATGATGATGCACAAGGCGATCGCCATCATTCAGTTCAAGCTGGAGGGACAGCTGATCCTGGCACATCCGGAATATCACATGGATGACCGGCTGCTGCTGGATAAGATCGACTTTGAAAAAGGAACTGTCCGCATTGGGGATAAGGAATATGAAATGTTGGATTCTGATTTTCCGACTGTCGATCCGAAGGATCCGTATCGTCTGACGGCAGAGGAGGAGCAGGTAGTAGAGCGCCTGCGGCATGCCTTTGTTCATTGCGAGAAGCTCCAGAAGCATGTGCGCTTCCTGTTTGCCAAGGGCAGCATGTATAAGATCTTTAATTCCAATCTGCTCTATCATGGCTGTGTGCCGATGGACGAGGACGGAAATTTCGAACAGATCAATGTGTACGGCAAGCTCTGCAGCGGCAAAAAGCTTTACGAGGTGCTGGAAACCTATGCCCGCAAGGGATATTACTCTCAGGATAAGGAAGAACGCAGAAAAGGGCGTGATACCCTCTGGTATATCTGGGCGGGTCCGAAGTCTCCGGTATTCGGCAAGGATAAAATGGCGACCTTTGAACGATATTTCATCGCAGATAAGGAAACACATAAGGAAACGAAAAACGCTTATTATCGCCTGTATGATAACGAGGAGATTTTAAATAAGATCCTGCGGGAATTTGGACTGGATGAGCATCGTTCCCATATTATTAACGGTCATGTTCCGGTGGAGATCAAGCGTGGGGAGACGCCGATCAAATGTAACGGAAAGTTACTGATTATCGATGGCGGCTTTTCCAAGGCTTATCAGGGAAAAACTGGAATCGCAGGCTATACCCTTGTTGCCAATTCTCACGGCATGAATCTGGTGGAGCACAGGCCCTTCGTTTCCGCAGAGGATGCGATCCGAAACGAAACGGACATGGTATCGGACAATATCCTGATCGAAACGGCAAAACGAAGAATTCTTGTGGCAGATACGGATATCGGACGCGAGTTAAAGGAGAGTATCGGGCATCTGGAAAAGCTTCTGAACGCTTATCGGGATGGTATTCTGATCGAAAAAGGAATCTGACCGGACAGACGCCATATCGTCCGGGTGTTTGGTGGACTTTTCGCTCTGACAGGAGGAAGCCTGCAGAATGATGCCTGTAAGCAGCAACAGGAGGATGGGACGGATGGAATAATTGCGTTTCATGAAATTCCTCGTTTCTGGGTGGATGCTGGTACATCGTTTTCGAAATAACTATACCACTCAC
>ENA-OPMP01001451-OPMP01001451.1-human-gut-metagenome-genome-assembly--contig:-NODE-1451-length-10286-cov-1.852703_pt1 | contig 10286 bp, 10 predicted proteins | sample MGYA00241527_ERZ501751 | MGnify/ENA primary metagenome ERZ501751 (study PRJEB25962, sample SAMEA2042647) | human gut metagenome | biome: human gut; feature: human-associated habitat; material: faeces... | reverse complement strand
CCATCTGCTCGCGCCTTTTCCGCGCTTGCGTCCGCTCATTCCACTTAGCGTAGCGCTGCTACGCTGCGTTTCATTCGCGTTAGCCAGCGCGAAAAATTCGCTTCGCATCTTGGCGCATTCTCATTTGGAAATAGTATGAGTTGGTCGCGTTGTCATGCTTTGCCCGCGTGTTTATCCTTGTGTTTGGAGCTCCCCTTTACTTTGACCCATATGTCCCATTTGTATCACTGAAAACGCTTTCCCCTGTCTTTACCCGCGACGTTGCCCGACGTTCATTGAGCTTCTCCAAAAACAGCTCCTCGTCAATCGGCAAAGTCACCGGATGCCCCAGCCACGAGGACAGATGAATCGCATTGGACAGCATCAGCCCATTGATGCCCTCACGCCCGTCCGCGACCAGCGGTTCGCCGCGCAGAATATGCGCCGCAAACGCGTTCAGCACCGCCGGATGCTGCCCGTTCTGCCCGTCCGTCTCGACCTCGATCGTTTCGTAGGACGGCGCACGGAAGCCTTCCTGACACGTCGCACACCATTCACGCTCGTCCATTTCCAGCTTCTTCATGATGAGCTTGCCGTCCTGACAGATGAGCGTCGCCTTCGTGCCTGTAATCTCCAAGCGGTTCGTGCCGGGGGCGTCGGCGGTGGTGGTGATGAACACACCCGTCGCACCGTTGGCAAACTCCATGTAGGCGGTCACGTCGTCCTCGACCTCAATGTCGTGCCACTTGCCCTCATGGCAGAAGGCATGAATCTTAACAGGCATACCGAACATCCACTGAAGTAAATCAAGCTGGTGTGGGTCCTGATTGAGCAGCACCCCGCCGCCTTCGCCTGCCCATGTCGCTCTCCAGTCTCCCGAATCATAGTAAAACTGTGTCCTGTACCAGTCTGTCACAATCCAGTTAACGCGCTTTAACTGTCCGATTGTACCATTCTCCACCATCTGCTTGATTTTGCGGTATACGCAGTTGGTTCTCTGGTTGAACATAAGACCGAATGTCAATTCCGGGTGCTTATCCGCCTCTGCAATCATTTCCCTCACCTGCAAGGTGTACACACCTGCAGGCTTCTCACACAGCACATGCAGATTATTCTGCAGTGCAAGAATTGTCAGCTCCGGGTGCTGGTAATGCGGCACGGCAATCAGAACCGCCTCGCACACACCGCTTTTTATAAGGTCACTTCCTTCACTGAAAATCTTAGCCCCCGGAACCTTCTCTGCCGCCCATTCACGTCTGCATTCCCTTCTGTCCGCAAGTGCCGCTATCTCAATATCAGGACATTTTCCTGTGAGAATATTATCAATATGCAGACCTGCAATTCCACCAACACCTACTATACCAAGCTTTAACATTTTTTCTTCTCCTCTCTGTTACACTATATTTTTGGATAATCTCAAGGTATATATCTTCCTAATAAAACATTTAAAGTGTACCCCTTGTCAAGGACAAATTAAGAAGAAGGGATTTGTTCTTTCTAGCCAGTAGATGGCTATATCAGTTTGTTTTATTACCTTCTTCATCATACATATCCGTAGAAGGGATTTTTCCCTTAATCGGATATATGCCTGTTGTTATATATTTATAGTATTCATTGGGAGAAAGCTTCGCTAATTCCCACTGATATCTATCATTGTTATAATAATCCATCCAATCATCAATAATAGCACGAACCTCGCTATATGTTCCACATTCTTTTAGCCTGTCTCCTATATGATCCTTCATACGTCCAAAGAAACTTTCCTGAGGTGCATTGTCCCAACAATTTCCTCTTCTGGACATAGACTGTCTTAAACCTTTATCTTTGACAAGTTGTATAAAACTGCAACTCGTATAATGGCACCCTTGATCACTATGTAAGATTGTTTTAGTTGTAAGGGAAACTCCATGCTTTTCTATCATTAGGTTGACTGTTTCCAAAACAAAATCCACTTCTAAAGATTCGCTTAACACATACGATAAAATTTGTTTTGTAAAGGCATCTATAATTGTTGATAGATAGCAGAATCGACCATCAAATGGAACATAGGTTATATCCGTAAGCAATATCCTTCTCGAACCATATTTTTCAAACTCCCGTTTCACATGATTATCGGCAACGTTATTAGTTTTTATTGCTTTTGACATTCTTCTGTAAGGATTTGCTTTTCTTATGTTACACATAAGACCATATTTCTTCATCAATCGTCTTATTTTCTTGACATTCATAACAACTGGTGGATTCATATGCAACAATCTCATATAGATTCCTTGAGCCCCTTTGTCATAACCTCTGAAGCTATATGCAGCTAATACCAATTCAAAATCGGCTCTATCCTGTGCTTCTTTTTCTGCTCTTTTATCCGCTGAATGTACCCAGTTGTAATAACCGGATCTTGATACTCCTGCTATTTCACAGAGCATCTTAACTGACAATGTATTATTTGCTTTATTTATCGTCTCATGGATGATTTCAAATTTGCTTTCTGAAGTCTCCATGACTAATCTCTCTTCCTCGAATTGTCCGCAATAATAATTTTTTTTAAAAACTCTACTTCTTGTCTTAGATACAAAAGCTCGTTCTGCATACGTTCTATGGATTGCGGTGACGACAAATCCTCTTCATTTGTTGCTTTTATAGAAATTCTTTTTTGTCTGTTTTCGCCCTCGGTAAAGCCATTGCCCGATAGAGCCTGACGCTTTATTCTTTGCACAATGTCATCTATCTGTTTTTGTCCAAAGTACTCTAGATTATATCCAAAATCCAGAAGAATTTTTCTTGGAGCGTTACCAGCCTGATAGCTGATCCAAAAATCTTCTTTAAATTTAGCTGTAAAATAAAGCTTGTTCTTTGTCACATTAAGTGTGTACGGGTTAGCTTTGAGTTCCTTAATTTGTTTCGATGTGTATTCTTTCATATTTCCTCCGATAGATACTTTTATTATACATCATCTACCAGAAGAAATCCCTTCTTTTATTGTCCACTAACTAGGATTTTATCCCTTCTTCTTGTGTCCATTTTTAAGGAACCCTTCTTCTTATCGTGTCCATTCTATGGGGTATATTTTAATTTACGATTACTCAATATCCCCTCTACTATGCAATTCATTACACACTGTAATAACAGCTTATTTGTGCTTAACCATGTTTAATATCCGGCAGTCAATTATCCCTTTGCAGATAAAAAATCACCGTCAGCCCGCCAACATCTTCTATAAAATAATCTTCTTTAACGCCTCACATGCCGCATGGAACGCAGTCCTTGAATCCGGATAGCTCTCCTTATGTAAAAGTGATTCCGACTGCAGCGAACCCAGCCCATTAAATATGTGAAGGTGCGGCTCAACTGTGAGTATAACCTCGCCGCTTCGCACCTTATCAACATCCTCAAGTATCTCCGGCAGATGTCCGTCACCTCTTCCGGCACTCACCACACTTCCATCCTCCTTCATGGCATCCTTTATGTGGAAATATGTGATGATGTCCTTATGAAGCCTGTAAGCCTCCAGAGGGTCAACTCCGCATTGGACATAGTTTGCAGGGTCAAACGCAACACCCATATCACCTCCGAAATGCTCATACAAATCCATACAGCGAGTATCTGTGTCGCCGTATATTCCTTTTTCATTCTCATGGACAAGCAAAACGTCATTTTTCCTTGCAAGCTCAACCATCCTCTCAAGCCTTCTAAACACCTCATCGCGATATTTTTCCGGCTCCTCACCCTGCGGAATATAGAAGCTGAACATGCGAATCCTGCTGCACTCTAATACCTTGCACACCTCCATCGACCTCGCAAACTTGTCAAAATGCTCGTCAAACGAATCCCTTATCCCTATCTTTCCATAGGGCGAGCCAAGCGCCGAAAGCGTGACATGATGTGCCTCCAGCTTTTTATGAATCCTCACAGCGTCCTCAACCCCAAGCTCCGAACAGTTGACCCCGTCAACGCCCCTCAGCTCTATCATCCTGATATTCTCCTGCGCCAAAGCCTCCAACTGCTCATCTAAACCCTCCGCCGCTTCATCAGCAAATGCAGATAATATAAATTCAGCCATAAAACCCTCCATTTTCACAGGCAGCCATTCCGTACCATTAGGTTCCTGTATGTTTTTGTTGATTCCAGTTTAACTGCATTTTTTACTTGTTACCATACAATATATGCTTGAAACTATGTGATTACTGCTCTATAATTTATTTATAAATGCAGCCAAAAAATAATTATAAAAGGAGCTACGCATGGACTACATCGCACACTATGAAAAATCCCCAAGAATGTGGTCACAGGGTCTGCATGCCCACGATGATTATGAGATATATCTGCACCTTAGCGGCGGAAGATTTTACTGCATTGATGACACTGTTTTCAAGCTAACCCCCAATCAACTGCTCATCATACCGCCTCTTCACATGCACGGCTTAGTCTGCGACCATGACCTCGTAAACTACGAACGCTGTTTCCTGTATCTGTCGCCCGGAATGCTTCGTAAATGTGGTTTTGGAAAGATTGATTTAATAGAAATTATTGACAACGCCTATAAGAACAATATGCTTGTCGGGACACTATCCGAGGAAAATGCCCGGCTTTTTCAGAAATATCTTAAAGAAATCGAAAAGGATTCCTGCGCAGACAGCCCGGCAAACCAGTTGGACATCTACTCAAAAATCCTAAAAATATTATATATTATGGAGTTTTCCCTGGAACTATCTCACCATGAAACCTCTGTAGGTGTCCCGGACACACCAATGCACGATGTACTTCACTACATCAATGAACATTACACTGAGAACCTTACCATATCGTCAATCGGACAGCTTTTCCACCTTTCCGATTCATTTCTGTCGCACAAATTCAAGGAATACACCAACAAAGGAATCTACGAATATATTCTGTACAAAAGAATACTAAAGGCAAAGGAGCTGATGTACAGCGATATATCACTCACCGAAATTGCTTTTACATGCGGCTTTGGCGATTATTCCAATTTTCTGCGTGCTTTTAAAAAGATTACCGGGACATCGCCTAAAGAATACCGGCGTAGCTAGGGCAGGGCAGCGGGCTGTTTGGGACAGGGGTCTGACCCCATGTCCCAATTCTGGGACACGGGGTCAGACCCCTGTCCCACAATCCACATCAATATGGAACCAGTCGAAATCGACAAAGCCCTCCGTCTCCTCCTTGGCGTAGGCGAAAAGACCATATCTGTACCCCATGAAATCAGGCATATCATAGTTCATCTGCAGCTGCTCACCTATCTGAACCCAGTTTACATTGTCAATGCTGTAGTAAAAGTCTGCGATATCCTTCATGTCCCTGAAATCGCAGTGAATGCGAAGATAAATCTTATCCGCGTCCTTAAGCTCCTCCATAGCACAGCAGCGTCCCATGACATCGTCCTTATTATCCGCCTTGCGCATCACAAGGTACTTCCTGCCGTTCTCCATAACCACGGCAACATAGCCGTACTGGCGCTGGAACACTGTAAGTCCTGCGGTCATTCCATCGGCCATGTTGGAAATATCCATAACCGTTGTGCCATCGCATACCGGACCCACTGTGCGGATTGTCAGGGTGTTGCGCGCAGTTCTGATACTTTCCGAAGTTCCCACAGGCTGTAAACGCAGATATCCCGGACGCTTTGTGAGGCTCCAGAAACGGTTATCAGGATTGTGGTTCCACTGCCACTGTAGCTTAAGATAGGAGCCATTAAGGTCATGCTCACCATCACCTACACAGGCGTCCTCCCTGTCATAGCAGCGATAGTCCGCAATACTGTTCTCAAAATCATCGTCCTCAACGAATTCCCCGACAGTCTCCTTCGTCCTAACAGGAAGCTCACTGATTACAGGCATTTTGTTGTACAGAAAAGGTGTGCCCTCCCCAAGATATGTACCGATTACCGGCCAGTCCTTAAGCTCTCCCTCCGTACCCCATTCCATAGGCGACAGCATAGGAATACGCCCCACTGAGCCTGTATCCTGGAAGATAAAGCAGTACCACTTTCCGTCCTCCGTGTCCACAATGCCGCCCTGCGCGATTCCGTTATTTTTCATATATACATTGTCATTCGCATCATAAAGATGTCCCACAAACACCTTCCTGCATGTCCAGTCACCAGCCGGTTCATCATCCCAGCGCCCAACTCCCGTAAGACTCCTGCTTCTCCAGCACAGCTCCTGTCTCTGCCACTGCTGCCCCTGAATCACGAAAATATAGTAATATCCGTTATGCTGGTACACATGGAAGCCCTCTCCCCATAAGCCCTGCTTAGGAGTTTCATAGTTGGTGTTGTGAAGCACGAACCTCTTATCCCCATACTCAACAGTATGCTTGTCTATATCGACAAATAATTCCCTGTAATATATATCATGCGTTCCGATTCCATCTCCGCAGTCCTGTGAAAAGAAGATATATTTTCTTCCATCCGTCTCATCGAACAACATTCCGTTGTCATAACACATCTCCGGGAAGGTTGTGCGGTACCAAGGTCCTCTCTCAATATCCTCTGTCATAAAAATATATGTTTTCTGTGTGGAATTACATGTAAATGCTACAAAATACCATCCTGTAGCAGAATCCTGCCTGAGGCTTGCCGCCCATGAACCAATGGAATAGTCATCCTCCCCATTCTTCAGACAATATCTGTCCCCATCCTCAAGAATCTGATACACATAATTCACCGTCGCCCAGTGCACAAGGTCATACGATTTCATAATCGGCACTCCCGGTGACAAATGCATTGTCGTGCTTACCATGTAAAACGCCTGCCTGCCCTCCCTATCCTTAGAGCGTATGATATCCATATCCGGCACATCCGCGTAAATAATAGGATTGCGATAAATGTTCTCCTCATTCATATAGCTGCCCATACCCTTTCTACCGTTTTTTATTGTAGCCCCATGAAAAATATATATGGCACTGCGCCATCTTTTGTTTTAAATGTCGCAACACTCATAAATATATGCTATTATAATAAAATATACAGTCAAAAACAAGCAATTTAGCAATAACCGACTGCAATTTAGCAATAATTGACTGCAATTTAGCAATAATTGACTGAAACCTTCCACATTTTTTTTACGGGTATATATATAAAGGAATTGTGAAACGTACATTTGCAAAAATACACAACGTCCGTCTGTCACACTAAGTTTCGCAATTACCTTTTATATAGAAAAAGAAAGGAGGTATCACCATGACAGACCCGGAGATTGTTTCGCTATACTGGAAGCGCGATGATAGCGCGATAAAACATACCCAGAGTAAATACAACGCCTATCTCACCAGGATTTCCTACAATATCCTCACCAATTTGGAGGACTGCAGTGAAGCTGTCAATGACACCTATCTTGCCGCATGGAATTCCATGCCGGACAACAGACCGGAAGTCCTCTCGACATACCTTGGTAAGATAACAAGACAGCTCTCCATCGACATTTTCCGCAAAAGGAAAAGCAAAAAACGCGCCGGCTCGGAATATGCCATCTCATTTGATGAGCTTGAGGAGGTCATCGCTTCATCCGGTGAGCCTGAAAAGGAATTGGATTCCAAAATGCTGATAAGCACTATAAATAATTTTCTTCGCACGCTCCCCGAAGCTGAGAGGAATCTATTTATCGGAAGATATTACTATTTTGATTCGCTAAAATCTGTTGCCGGATATTGCAAAATGAGCGAGTCCAATGCGAAAACGCTTCTTTTCCGCACCAGACAGAAGCTTAAGGCGTATCTTGTAAAGGAGGGTTTCATATATGAATAATGACAATCTGATTGACGCAATCGGCTATGTTGACGATGCTATGCTTGAATCGGTAAATAAACTCAGGACACGCAAAAATAAAAACCAAATCATCCGTATCCTAGGCGGACTTGTGGCTGCCGGTCTGATATTTGGAATATCTCTGTCCGTTGGTATCCATAACAGAATATCGAAGGCTTCCGACACCACAATAGTCAACATCGGCGGCATTGAGCGCCGCTACAAGGCAGACATCTCAGTACTGTACGGTGAGCTTGGAATTACCTACAGATGGGAGGACCGCACTGTAGCTGAGCAATACAGCCGGTTGGACATAAACGATGGCGATTTCACCACAGCATGCAGTGAAATAGACGCTTCAAAGCTTGATAAATCAATCGGCGTATACACTGCCTCCGGCTACGATGACTATACCGGCACGGAATACACCCGTCCTGTAAATGTATACTCTGTAAGAGGTATCTCCGAAGATAGAATCGTTGCAGCGGAATTGGATTCTAAATACTACATTTACAAGAATAACACCTACAACCCACCCGAAAACCTCGGACAATTATTCGATGAGGCGAATCTGTGGGAGAACCTTAAGCTTGATTATTTCTACGATACCAAAGATTATATTGAAAATGGAAGCTACAGCCTTAATGGCTCCGGATATATATTGGAGGTTCTTTCAGAATGTAAGGATGCCGGATATTCCGGGAATGACAGCCAGACATTCGATTATAAAAATCGCATTGATTTTTCAATCACCTTGGATGACCTTGGGGTCTATATGCGTGGCCTGCAAATCAATTCGGAGGGCTATCTCCTGACGAACATCTTTGATTACGGATATATCTACAATATAGGTGTCGAGGCCGCTAAAAAGATAATAGCTTACGCAGAAAAGAATGGAACCCCTGCAGCTCCTAAGCCATACTGCTATTATCTTTCCGGAATTGTGACCGAGTTAACCGAAGATTATCTTATCATAGATGATTCCATAAAATGTGCAGATGCCTCAGACGGAATACTCTTTAAGATACCTCTCGATGACATACATGCCAGCAGAGGCGTAAAATACCGCGATATTAATGTTGGCGACATAGCCGTTGTCAGCTTCAGCGGCAACGTAGACACGCAGGCAGACAATACAGTCACAGGTATAGTCGAAATCGATAAGGGCAAGCTCTACAATGGCAATATTCTCGTGGATGAATAAGCCTTGGGACAGGGACCAGACCCCGTGTCCCAAGGGCTGGGACACCGGGGTCTGGTCCCTGTCCCGGCTACAGCTTCATCAAACAGGCGAATAAACATCTCCTCATCCACATCACTCATAGCCCCAAAATCAATGTAATTTTCAACTCCTGCATATAGCAGCGGCGTCTCAACAGCATTGTATTTCCTGTCTTATTTTCCACACTCCGTCCGCCTGCGCTCCCTTATCTTCTCATTGATTTCCGACGCCGTCCTCGCGCTTATTCCATAATCAATCAAATGCCACAGCACCTTTGCCAAAACAATAAACGACGCGTAAATGACGGCATCAAGCTTTCCGTACCAGAACTTCCAATGATGCGCGAGCGACATGAAAACCGCCTCTAAGACAAGCAGGTGAAGTATCGTGCGTCCCCACCATACCCCCTTTGTGAGCTCATCCCTAGAATAGTAGGCCACCATCGTCGCCATGCCAAGGAGCGTAAAAACTATTATTCTTCCGAAAAAAGCTACGACCGGAAGCTGTGAGGTCGGATTGAAAAGCAGACACATGAAAAATGTGCATATCATGATAATGCCGTAAATCATTACAAATCTTCGAACCCACAATATTATGTTCTTCATAATCACTCTCCATCACCTCCTAAATTCCGAGCAGCCGCTTTAAATCCGCGACATATTTTCGTGAAACGATAACTGCCTCCCCGTTTGACAGCACAGCCTCGAATCTTCCCGAAAGCGATGGACGTATGTAATCTATTTTGTCGGCGTTAAGAATCATCGATTTGCTGCATTGAAACAGCGAGCTTTTTGCACTCACATCCTCTTCCATTTCCATGTCAATATGCTCCACCTCGAGCTTCACTGCTATCACCTCCGCATATTACCGTTCGTTTCTCTTATATTTTTATATATGATTTTTGGGATTATGTCTATGCTTTGCCCCGTGACATGACAAAAACGCCATGTAAGATGCAAGAACACCCCATTACTGACATTAAAGTCTGTAACAGGGTGTGTAAATTATTCCGCATTTGCTTTGTTTTCGGCAATATATGACAGCTCAAGAAATGCTGTATTAAACACCGCAAAAATAAGAAGATATATCGGCATTATCCATATTCCGATGCCCTGCTGCAGCTTTCCGAACAGCATCGGCATTAAGGTGCTCCCGACATAAGCCGAAGCCATCTGAAGCCCTATAACCGCGGCACTGTATTTTCTGCCGAAGTTGTTCGGAGCCATGTGCTGTATGGCAGGGTATATCGGTCCCATTCCGGTGCCGATTATGACAAAGCCGGCCGCCGCCGCAATATATCCGTCATTGTGGTGACGTATTCCGTAA
>ENA-OPMP01001449-OPMP01001449.1-human-gut-metagenome-genome-assembly--contig:-NODE-1449-length-10300-cov-2.244998_pt1 | contig 10300 bp, 8 predicted proteins | sample MGYA00241527_ERZ501751 | MGnify/ENA primary metagenome ERZ501751 (study PRJEB25962, sample SAMEA2042647) | human gut metagenome | biome: human gut; feature: human-associated habitat; material: faeces... | reverse complement strand
CAACAGGAACAGGCAGTATTTATGCAATGATCCATATTGCCAATCAGTATGGATTTGATTATGTACAGCAATTGTATGTTGGGGATAAGACAGTATTCTGTATTGAACCTATGCAGCTTTTTACAGAAGGCTTGGATTATCATCAGGATACTGCAAAATGGGATGAATTATCTGAACAAACGCGTCAGAATATCTGGGAAATCAATTATTATGGATACAGCTATTCTGGTCATCAAACAGAAAAATACTATGTCGCAACTCAGGTTATGATTTGGCAGGCAGTGACTGGAACTTGGTATCAGCCTTACTATACAGATGGAACAACAGTGTATGATATTTCAAATGAGGTAGCAGTCATCAACAATTTACGTACTCAGCCTCAAGGTAGACCTTCATTCAATAATCAAACGATTAAAATGGGATTAAATACACCTGTCACTTTAACGGACACAAAAGGGACTTTATCAAATTACTCAATCACAAATTCAAATGGAATTAGTGCTTCTGTAAATGGGAACAATCTTACAGTAGCTATCACATCTGAAAATTATGATAAGAGTATTACTTTTTCACGTAATTTTACAGCACGTGATGTGAATGTCATTTATGGATCAGCTGGCTATCGAAGAGTCATTTATTTAGCATCGAGGCGAGATCCTTCTCCAAACTTTAAATTAAATTTCGATTTGATGTATGCAGATATTGAAGTTGAAAAACAGGATTCTCAAACAGGTACTAAGACTCAAGGAGATGCTACATTTAATGGAGCTACATTTGCGATTAAAGATACAAGTGGAAATGTACTTGAAACAATCACGACAAATGGATCAAAAGCTAAATCTAAAAAATATCCAGTGGGAACAACTTTAAATGTATGTGAGGTTACTTCTCCTGAAGGATATTTAACTAACAGTTCTTGTAATACAGTAGAACTTAAATATTCAGGTGATAATACACCGAGTACATTCTCTACAACAGTTAAAGATCAGGTTATTAAGGGTCGCATTGAAATTGCAAAAACGATTGATAAAGAGAAATATGGATTATTCCAAAGCAATGTTCAAAAGCCTGGTGAAGGATTTAAATTTGATATTATTTTAAAATCGACAGGTAAAGTCGTATCAACATTGACTACGGATGAAGATGGTCGAGCTATTAGTGAGTATCTTCCATATGGAACCTATATCGTTAAAGAACACGCAACAAAAGGATATGATACTTTGGATCCTTTTGAAGTAAAGATTGATCAAAATGAGAAGACTTATTTCTATAACATCTACAACGATACAATTAAAGCAGAATTAACTATCTACAAAACGGACAGTGAAACTGGAAAACGCATTCCGGCAGCTGGAGTCGAATTTAAAATCAAAGATGCAGATGGTAATTATGTAACACAGGAAGTAACGTATCCTAAAAAAGAAACTACAGATGTATTTAAAACGGATGAAGATGGTTCTGTACATTTACCTTCTCCATTAAAGTATGGTGAATATAAATTAGTGGAGATCAAAGCACCTCATGGTTATGTATTAAAAGATACAGAAATCCCAATCAATGTAGATGGTTCTAGCACAGAAATTTTTATGAATTTTGATAACAAAACACAAAAAGGCCAGGTCTATGTGGAAAAGACAGGTGAGATGTTGTCAGGAGCAAAAGAATCTGAAACAGATTATGGAACTTTGTATACTCCAGAATACAAAGAACAATATTTATCAGGCGTGACTTATGAAATTACAGCACGTGAAGATATTGTAACTCCAGAAGGAACAGTGTGGTTCCACAAAGGAGATGTGGTTGATACATTTACAACAGGGGATGGTGTAACAACTTCAGCTTTACTTCAATTAGGTAAGTATTCTATTAAAGAAACAGCAACACAAACTGGTTTTGTGTTAGATGAAAACACATATGACTTTGATATTGAATATGCTGGTCAGATGATTGATGTAGTTGAAATCAAACAATCTTATGTAAATGAAAGACAAAAATTAGATTTGCAGATTACTAAAACATTTGAAGATGAAGATAAGGATGCATATAAAGATGTTGTCTTTGGTGTATATTCTAAAAATGATATTACTTTAAATGACAAAGTGATTATTCCTGCAGATGGATTGGTTGGAACATTAACGATTGATGAAGATGGTAAGAACATTGAACAGTTGGATCTTCCAACAGGCGAATATTATGTTAAGGAATTGGAAACAAATGTAGGCTTTAAATTGGATGAAGAAAAGCATGACTTTATTTTCGATTATGATGCAGATACAACTAAACCTACTGTAACAGTTTCAATGGATCTTTATAATGAAAAACGTCGTTTAGAATTGGATGTCAATAAAGTGGATAAAGATCATCATGATCATTTCTTGAATGGAGCAATTTTTGAAGTATATGATAAGACAGCAGATGCTTATGTTACTACTTTAGCAAGTGGTCAATTGATGATTACTGGAGAAGAAAAAGATGAAGAGTATGAAATCTCTAAAAAAGAAGACTTTTCTAAAGTTATCAAGACAGTAAAAACAGATGAAAACAAACAGATTGTTTTAGATACTGATGATGGAACATATTATTCTAGAAAAGTTGGAGATGACAAGGTAACAAAACATGTTGTAAAAGATGGAAAAGCCGTATTAACAGATGCCATTTATGGACATGAATATGAATTCAAAGAAATCAAGGCACCTACTTCTTATCAATTAGCTGATAAATCTAAAGCTTATAAAGTAGAGGCGGATGAGGAAACTGATACAATTATTTATTATTTTGAAAACGCACGTATCGTTGTTCCAAATACAGGGGTATAAATAGTATGAAACATAAAAAAATAAAAATAGCAGCTGCACTACTTGTAGTGGGATTGATTGGTGGTGTTATCTACAATCAGGTTACTGCAAAGAAATCTTATGATTATTCGGATTATTATGTAGAAACAAAAACGACTAAAAAAGAATCAAATAAAGAGAATAAGGAAGCTTCTGAAAAGGAGCTTTCTTTATCTTTGTTGAAAAAAACAAATAAAGATGTTGTTGGTATTTTAGAATTTGATGATCGAATTATTTATGAGCCGATTGTACAAGCTCCAAATAATGATTATTATGTTCGTAAGAATATCAATAAAGAATATGCCAATGCTGGAATACCATTTGTATCAGCAGATGGAAATATAGATTCAAAAAATGTTGTAATCTATGGACATTCTAGTAAATGGGATAATATTATTTTTACTCCTTTAATGAGTTATACGGATCAAAACTATTATAAAAAGCATGATACATTTAAGTTTATTACTGAAGATGAAACTAGAACATATCAGATTTTTGGAGTAATGAATGTTGATTTAAATGACTTGAATGATTCTTTAGAATTTACACAAACAGAATGGGATTCAACAAATTCATTTAATGCATTTATATCAGATTCCATTAATAGAGGATTATATAAAACTGGTGTTTCAGTAAATAAAGATGATCGATTAATGACATTGGTTACTTGTGATACAAGAGATAACAATAAGAGAATTGTAATTCTAGCTAAATTGGTTAATATAGCAAATGTTTAAAAACTAAGGTGTATGATATTATTTAGCTAGATAAATTAGAAGTTATGGAGGGAGTAAATATGCTAGATAAAAAAGAGTTTGATCTTTGGGCAGATGGTTACGACAAAACTGTCGGCATTTCTGATGAGAAAAACACATATCCTTTTGCTGGTTACAAAAAGGTACTTGGATTCATTTTTCAGACTATAATGAAAACTGAAAATGCTATTGTTTTGGATATTGGGTTCGGGACAGGTACATTAACAACAAAGCTATATGAGCAAGGGTGTTCTATATATGGACAGGACTTTTCATCTAGGATGATTGAGTTGGCATCTGAGAAAATGCCCAATGCACATTTATATCATGGGGACTTTTCAAAAGAGCTTGTCGAACCGTTGCGTAACTTTCGATATGATTATATTGTTGCGACATACTCTTTGCATCATTTGACGGATGCACAAAAGAACGACTTCCTTTTAGACTTGCGTAACTACTTGAAGGAAAATGGTAAAATTATAATTGGTGATGTTGCCTTTGAAACACGAAAGGATTTAGAACAGTGTAAATTGAAGGCAGGAGACACATGGGATAATGATGAAATCTACTTTGTCGTTGAAGAACTGAGAAAAGAATTTCCGGATCTTTCATTTACACAAATGTCCGATTGCGCGGGAGTCCTGATTTTGGACTGACAAATTAGAATTTGGAAGTGAGATGATATTTTTGAATAAAGATATATTATTGTCTAATATAGATAAAATTCATACTACTGGAATGGGTATTGATAGAATTAAGATGAATCTAAAATTGGATACTAATGATGTAGTTAAATTTTGTAAAAATAAAATATTAGATAACAATTGTGATATTTATAAGCAAGGTAAAAATTGGTATTGTGAAATTGATAATATTAAAATAACTATTAACTCTTATAGTTATACGATTATTACAGCACATCTAATCAAATAAATTAGAATTTGTATCAGCGTAAGAAGGAGAGCAATATCATGTTTAGAACAATTCGTAAAAAGAAAAATGAAATCAGCATTGACACGGCAAAGGCTCTTTTGCAGTCCAGCCGACGTGGCGTTCTTGCCGTAAATGGAGATGACGGATATCCCTATGCAATTCCTATCAACTATGTCTACGATGACGATGCGCAGAAAATTTATTTTCATGGAGCACGTGTAGGTCATAAAGTAGATGCACTGCGTGCCTGTGACAAAGTATGCTTCACGGTATATGGAAATGAAACTATCAAAGAAGAAGATTGGGCACCGTTTGTGCAGAGCGTTGTGGTATTCGGCAGATGTCACCTCGTAGAATCCGGTGCAAGAGCAACAACTCTGTTAAAACGATTTGCAATGAAATACTATCCCAGCGAACAGTTAGTTGATGAGGAAATTGCCCACGCAGGAAAGGCTGTGCAAATTTTTGAAATAGACGTGGAATACCTCAGCGGCAAGGAAATACAGGAACGATAAATTCAAGTTTAGTTTTCTCAGTTTCCGTGAGGATGGCTTGTCCAAGTTGTAAAAAGAGAAGACCTTCATCGAAAGCACCTGCATCTAAGAACATCTGTGATTACATCTCGAACGCATAAGAACAAAGAGACTTAATGTTTCTTTGCTTTTTTTGTTCTTTATTGAGCACGAATAAGTAAACGTAATTCTTAGTTTCATGAAAACAATCTCAGGTTATTGTGTGAAGGTTGATTGAAATTTGTTTTGGCTATTGGTTGATCTATATATAATCTGGGAGACTATTCTGTTATAAAAAGCTTTTTATTTGAACTTTTAATAATTCGTTTCGAAAAGTAAAACCTTAACTTTGTAAAAAATGTATAACTACAATTGAATTTTTAAATGAATAGTTGAAATTTCCTGTATTTATGGGCGATTTCAACTTTTTTATTGGCAGAATATATGATATAATGGAGTTATACGGTATAACTACTTTCGGAGGATATTATGTTACTCAAAAATGTTAAGGTAATTCGTCCTAAAACGACTAAAATTCAAAAAAGAAATGGTATCGGATATGTGTATCAGGTTATTGGAAAATCTTATAAAAAAGATAAAAAATATACGGTGGAAAATAGAAAACTGATTGGTAAAATGATTGATGAGGAATGGATGATTCCCAATGAATATTTTGAACAGTATTATCCGGATGTCTGTGTAGAACAGGAAACACCTGAGTTTTCGGATACACTGCGTATTGGTTGTTTTCTTGTTGTTCAAAAACTATTTAGAGATTTACAGATTGAGGATGTGCTGTCATCTATATTTGGTGATCTGGGATTATTTATTGAAGATATTGTTTCTTATATGATCACGAATGAGAGTTGTACATTTCAGTATTATTCTAATTTTATGAGGAATCATCCTGTAATGGATAAGAATATGCGTGATGATACTCAAATTAGTAGATTATTAAAATACAACATTAAGGAAGAGGATATTAACCTGTTCTTGCGTGCATGGAATCAGATGAACAACACAAAAGAGTGTGTCTATGTTGGGTATGACAGCACCAATTTCAATACGAATGCATATGGAATTGAATTGGCTGATTATGGACATCCAAAAGTAGATGAAGGACTGCCACAGTATAATCTAGCCTATGCAGTGAACCAGAAGGATTCTACACCGTTGTTTTATGAATTGTATGATGGAAGTGTTATCGATAATACAGAACTGGAAATCATGTTAGAAGAAGCGAAGGAGTTTGGACACGAAAAGTTAGGGGTATTAATGGATCGTGGATATATCTCGGAAAAGAATATAAAGGCATTGAGAACGAAAGGATATGAATATATTCTGATGATGAAGCAAAACCAGAGAATATGTCAGGAAATAATAGAAGAATATGGTGCGGCGGTGCAGTCATTAGAAGGATATTATATTGGTGAACATGGAGTTTATGGAACAACAGTAAAAAAACAATTATATGGTCAGGAAACAAATATACATGTTTACTATGACGATATAAGAGCTAGTGAAGAAAAAGTAGCGCTTATGAGTAGATACGAAATGTGGGAAAAAGAAATTGAAAAGAAAGTGGCAAAAAGAATAGCAACAGAAGGAGAAATGAAAAAATATAGAAAAGTATTCAAGCTAAAGTATGATCAAAATGGATATTTGGTTGCATACCAGAGAAACAGCCGATATATAAAGGAAGAAATAAGAAATCTGGGATTTTTCTTTATTATAACGTCAGAAGAAATGAGCACGTCCAAAGCACTGGATATATATCGAGGCCGAGATAATATAGAAAAGATGTTCAGAAGTTTGAAGAGTGGAATAGATTTTAATAAGGCACGTGTACATACAACAGAGTCTTTGAAATCAAAAGTATTCGTAACATTTATCGCAATGATTGTAAGGAATGAGCTATTTCAGAAAGCTGAGGAGTTAAGAAAAAAGAACCGTAAAGCATATACGGTTCCAGGAATGATATCGGAGCTTGAAAACATAGAATGTACAAGAAACAGTGTAGGAAAATACAGAAGAAAATACGCACTGACTGCAAAACAAAAATTGATATTAAAACAATTTGATATGGATGAAAAATATATTGACAGAAGCATTGGTGAATTCAGCTACTAATGCTTCTTTTATTTTTTAGTTATACAAATTCTGCAAAGTTAAGGGTAAAAAAAATAATTTTTTTCGAATTGTTTGCCAAAAAGTTTGCCAAAACGGGCCAAAAACGACTTTTTGACAATAAAAAAACTCTCAAATCTACTTTATATAAAGCATTTTTGAGAGTTTTAAGTTTCAAACTGGCAGGGGTAGTAGGACTCGAACCCACATCAACGGTTTTGGAGACCGCTATCTTAGCCTTTGGACGATACCCCTAAGTGCCCGTTAATGATATCATGAATTAAATGGTTGTGCAAGCTCTTTTTTTAAAAAATCTCAATTGACAATAATATGAGGGTTACTTATAATTAATTAGGTATTGTAAAGAACATACCTAAAAGGAGGCTCTTATGTCAAGCCAAGTAGTTGTAGGTACCCAATGGGGCGATGAGGGTAAAGGAAAAATCGTCGATGTTTTAGCAGAAAAGGCGGATATGATTGTTCGTTTCCAAGGTGGAGACAATGCAGGTCATACAGTCATTGTAAATGGTAAGAAACATGTATTGCACTTATTACCAAGTGGTGTTTTACACGAAGAAGCAACTTGTATTATTGGTCCAGGAGTTGTTTGTAACCCATTCGTATTATTAAAAGAAATGGAACAATTAGAAAAAGATGGTTTATCAATGAAACACATCGTTATTAGTGACCGTGCACAGATGTTAATGCCATATCATCAATATCAAGATGAATTAGAAGAGCAAGCAGCATCTAATAAAATCGGAACTACAAAACGTGGAATTGGTCCATGTTATGCAGATAAGTATGCTCGTCACGGTATTCGTTACCATGAATTTAAAGATTTTGAACATTTTAAAGTTCGTTTAAGAGACTGTTTAGATTTCAAAAACAAATTATTTACTGCTGTATATGGTGGAAAAGCAATGGATTACGATAAGATGGTAGCTGATTTTGAAGCTATTTATGATCGTATTGTCCCTATGATCCAAGAAACAACACACTTAGTAAATGAAGCTTTAGATGAAGATAAGACAGTATTGTTTGAAGGGGCTCAGGCAGCTATGCTTGATATCAACTATGGAACATATCCATATGTAACTTCTTCAAGTCCAACAAGTGCTGGTGTTACTACAGGTGCTTGTATTGCACCAAGTCGTATTCAGACTGTTGTAGGTGTAGTAAAAGCATACTCAACACGTGTAGGAGAAGGACCATTCGTTACTGAATTATTAGATGAACAAGGTGAATGGATTCGTGAACACGGTGGAGAATATGGAGCTACTACAGGTCGCCCTCGTCGTTGTGGATGGTTGGATCTATTAACTGTAAAACATGCAAACTTAATGAGTGGATTAACAGATATCGTTATCACTAAGATTGACGTATTAGACGGTTTAGATGAAATCAAGGTTTGTGTTGGATACGAAATCGATGGTAAAGAATATAACTATATTCCTAGTGATCAGGCAGATGTTGCCAAAGCTAAACCAATCTATAAGACTTTCAAAGGTTGGAAGACAGATATCACTAAGATGTCTACAGTCGATCAATTGCCTCAGGAATGTTTAGACTATGTACACTTCATTGAAGAATTCACAGGCGTACGTGTTTCTATGATTTCTGTAGGACCAGATCGTGTTAATAATATTTACGTACATGAGATCAAGTAATTTGATCTCTTTTTTGATAATATAGAATTGGTGGTGATTTTATGATACTCGATACAATTCATGGACATTATAATTCCTTCTTTGACTCTGAAAAGAAGATTGCGGATTATATAATCCAACATCCAAAAGAAGTGGTGAATATGACGATTAAGGAGCTTGCCCAAGCATGTAATACTTCGCAGGCGAGTGTTTCGCGTTTTGCCAGAAAATGTCAGATGGATAGTTTTCATCATTTAAAGGTGAATTTGGCTAGGGATTGTGTGAACGAGATTGAACAAAAATCAAATACCATTTCTACAAGTGATATTTCAGGTTCTTTAGAAACCATTCTTTCCAATAAGATTTCAGAACTTACGGCTACAATTCGTAATATAGATGTGAATCAATTGAGTGTGATTCTTTCTTTGATTCAAAATGCCAAACACGTACTTGTGTGTGCCGTAGGAAATACGATTCCGGTAGCGCTTGATTGTATGTTCAAATTTAACGAGATTGGTATTCCAACATTTACTTCAACAATTTGGGAGAATCAGGCCTCTTATGCGCTAGGACTAGATGCAAGTGATGTAGTGATCGCCATCTCAAATAGTGGGGAGAGCAGCCAAGTCTTTACGGTTTGCAGGGAAATGAAAAAGCGTGGGGTACCTACAATTGGAATTACGAATAATGAGGATTCTGTTGTTGCCAAAGAATGTTTATATCATATTCAGACGTCTACGCGTGAAAAGCTATTTTTAAATGAATTTTGTTTTTCAAGAATTTCCGTTGCGACCGTCATTGAAATTTTATATTTATTTTTAACGAATGAACGCACAGATAGTTATGATCGAATCAGTCAATGTGAAGAATTGTATGCTTCTTTGAAGGTATAGTTCTTCTTTTTTGCGTATGAATTAAAATTACATAAAGTATTTATTGACGAAAATAAATTACATGATATATTGAAGGTGGTGATGATTATGAAAAAGAAATGTGCATTGTATGCATCAAAATTAGTGAAGGATGGAATGGTTGTAGGCCTAGGCGGTGGCAGTACCATTCAATATTTGATTGATTATGTAAAGGATAAAGATATTCAAGTGGTTACACCTTCTGCAAAAACAGCTTTAAAAGCCCAAAAAGAAGGATTAACTGTATTGAATACACAATATGTGGACCATGTTGATATTGCTTTTGATGGATGTGATGAGGTAGATTCACATTTGAATGCTTTAAAAAGCGGTGGTGGTATTCATACGCAAGAAAAAATTATTGCGTCAATGGCTGATGAATATATTGTATTGGTTGATGAAACTAAATTTCATGAGACTTTGGCATTTCAAGTGCCTGTTGTAGTGGAAGTATTACCTAAAGCATATAGTATTGTGAAAAAGAAATTAGAAGAATTAAATGGGATTGTTGAATGGCGTAGCGCTTCAAATAAAGATGGTTTTCTCATTAGTGATGAAGGGAATATCTTATTAGATGTG
>ENA-OPMP01001435-OPMP01001435.1-human-gut-metagenome-genome-assembly--contig:-NODE-1435-length-10365-cov-3.108923_pt1 | contig 10365 bp, 9 predicted proteins | sample MGYA00241527_ERZ501751 | MGnify/ENA primary metagenome ERZ501751 (study PRJEB25962, sample SAMEA2042647) | human gut metagenome | biome: human gut; feature: human-associated habitat; material: faeces... | reverse complement strand
GTACGGAAATTATGATTTTATTCTGGTCAGCAGAGATCAGAAGGAGAATGCAAAAGCCAATGCTGCAAAATATGCCAATGGCTATAAGACGGTTGTTCTCATTGATGAGGACAAGATCGAACAGATGGCAACAGACGAGAAATTCCGCAAACAGTATGAGGGAATCCTGAGCGGTGCCGCTGCACAGATACAACAGTTAAAGACCAGCCTGCAGAGTTCCGGTGCGCAGGTCAAGGGCTTTGGAATGCAGGTAAATGATGGAGGAACACTGTCATTTTTCGCTGTATTGAAGAAATCCAGCGCCGAGCAGAAGGCCCGGATCGAGAAAAAGGCTGAGCAGAAGAAAACAGAGAAAAAGGCTGCGGAGAAGAAGGCTGCTAAGAAAGAAAAGGAAGAACGGCTAAAAGACAAGAAGTCGGATAAGGTAGCAGACAGCAAGGAGGAAGCCGGCACAGAGGATACGGTGACAATCAGCGCCGGTTCCATAGAAGAACTGTTGTCTAAGATAGAAACCTACAATTTCAACACACGGAGTGACAGTGTGCAGACCGCAGACGAACGGCAGGTCGGCCAGAACTTTGACTTCAGAGGGTAAGGTGATGCTGTATGATTTCTATGGGGAAGTCCGGAGGTGTTTACGGGAGCGGCAATACCGGTTTGCCGCAGGCATTTTCCGGAGGAAAGAAGACGCAGAACAATCAGAAGAGTATCTTCGGAGCAAAAAATAAAAGTTCTGTTACCGATATTCGTAGAATGCTGTCCAGAAACAGTCAAAGTACGCAGACGCAGGCAGCGAACAGTTGGGGACAGGATTCCATCGTTACAAGTTCCCTGAGTTACAGTGAATCGCTGCGCAATCAGAGGCAGCAGACAAAGAACACGACGCTGGCGCTGAAGAAATTGAAGTACCAGTTCAAAAATATCTCGTCCAAGATACTGCGGAGCAAGACGTCCCAGGCGGCAAAGCAGGCAGCCGGACAGGCGAGAAGAGAGATCATGCGCCTGAAGCGTCAGAAGCAGAACAGTGACAGTGACAGCGACAGTGAAGAGATCGACGCAGCAATCGCTCATGCACAGGCTATGGAACGTGTGGCGAAGAAGAAAGCAAAACATCTCGAAGAAGAGGAAATGATGAAGGCTGCCGGCGGAATCTGTCAGGGAGACCGGATCAGCGAAGAAGAAACGAAGGATGTGCCAGACGCAGAAGCTGAAAACGCGCGGAATGCAGAAGAGATGTCTGCGGAAGATTCCGCGAATGAAGTGTCCGGGGATTTCTCTGCGTATGAGTATGCCGGGGACAGCTATGATATATCCGATTATGTTGATCTCGGCATGGATGAATTCTATGCACAGGCAGGAGACTTTATGTCGGAAATGAGCGATTTCACCTCTGAGATGATGCAGGAAATGTCTGACAGCTTACGTGACCTGATGGAAGAGATGGGACTGGACGGCTTATCGGATACTGCGGTCTCGGTGGACAGGGAGATGGATCCCGCAGACCTCAAGATGATGAAGATCAAACACCGCAATAAAGAGATGAAAGACATCGTCAAAGCCGATGCGGAGTACCTGAAGGCAGTCTTCGATCATCTGGAGAAAATGAAAGATAATGCAGTCATCCCCACCGGGAATACCGGAGCGGTTTCTGCCGGCATGACCGGGACTTCATTTTCCGCAGATGTTGCCGGCGTAGGCGTACCGGCGGCGCCTGTGCCGGTGATCAATATTACATTATAGGGTGGACATATAAGAAGAAATTTGACATCCCGGACACTGTGTTTGTGAGACAGACACAGTGTCCGGGATGGTTTTATATAAAAACATTTTTGATTTTCGTGAAAAACCACGTGAAAACATTTTTGGATTTCGTGAAAAACTATACAAAAACATTTTTGATTTTCGTGAAAATAGTATACATACATTTTTGATTTTCGTGATATAATGAGTGCAAGAGAGTCAACACGCTTGCGTGATTGACGAACGACGAATTTGTTCACGATAGCTGCGAAGCAGCGTAGAGCATCGAAGATGCGAATCGTGAAATAATGAGCGTAGAAAACGTTAAAAGTTATTAAGAGGATATAAAAACATGGTATTTAAAAGAAAAATATATGATAAATTAAAACAATGGAAAGAACTTTCCGGAGGTTCTTCCGCTGTTTTGCTGGAAGGTGCCAGACGAATAGGGAAAAGTACAATCGTAGAAGAATTTGCTAAAAACGAATATGATGATTATATGATATTGGATTTTGCAAAAGAAGGAAAAAATGTCAAAAACAATTTCCTGGAGAACATGAATGACTTGGAGACCTTTTTCAGAAACCTTTTTTTACTAAAAGGAAGAAGCCTGAAGGGGGATCATTGTGTAATTATATTTGATGAAGTACAGCTGTTTCCGCAGGCGCGTCAGGCAATCAAATATCTTGTGGCGGATGGCAGATATGAATATATAGAAACAGGATCCTTGATATCCATACGCAAGAATGTTACCGATATATTGATTCCATCGGAGGAATACCGAATCAAAATGTATCCCATGGATTTTGAAGAGTATTTATGGGCAACGGGTGATAATGTTACTTTTGAAGCGATGCAGAGTGCTTTTCAACACAGGAAACCGCTGGGAGATGCCATTCACAGAAAAATCATGCAGAAATTCCGCACTTATATGGTAGTGGGAGGAATGCCACAGGCTGTAAATGCTTTTGTGGAAGGGAAAACTTTTGCACAGATTGATTTTATAAAGAGAAATATATTAAGCTTGTATGAGGAAGATCTGGCAAAATATGATACAGAGAATCGAGAAAAAGCCTCAGTAATCTTTAAGACGATTCCGGAGCAGTTGGAGAATAAAAATTCACACTTTCGGTTTTCGCTGATAGACAAAAATGCGAGATACCAAAATTATGTCGATGCGGTGAGCTTTATTGCGGAAGCCATGATTGGAAATGAATGTATCAATGTGACAAAGCCTGAAGTAGCGTTGGAATTGTTTGCAGACCGGAGCAATTTTAAGCTTTATATGGGGGATACAGGACTTCTCGTGACACAGATCATGAGAAATAGAGAAGATACAGAGGAAGATCTGTACAAAGCACTCATATTTGATAATCTGGGAATCAATCAGGGAATGATTATGGAAAACATTGTGGCACAGATGCTAAAGGCAGCCGGCCATGATTTGTATTTTCATGAATATCAATATCTCCCAGACGGTGCAATAAAAGAACAAAAATATGAAATTGATTTTCTTGCAGTGAAAAAGAAAAAAATTTGTCCGATAGAGGTAAAATCTTCGGGATATACATCACATAAATCCTTTGATTATCTGGGGAAAAAATATCAGATGAAAATGCAGGACAAATATATTGTGTATACGAAGGATCTTAAATATCAGGATGAAATCATGTATATTCCTCTTTACATGACAATGTTTATTTGAAAATGATTATATGAGGGCTGAGCAAATGAAGACTATGGTGTTACTGTATGATACAAGCTGTATTTACGAGATTGTGATTCTGAATTATTTTCTAAAGGTGACGGGAAAAGAAATGATTTTTGTATCTCCGGAGGGAAATCCTGTCATGGCAACGGAAGGATACCGGATTGAGGCAGAGGATCGGTTGGATCACGTAAATCCGGGAGATGTGGAACTGTTGATTATTCCGGGAGGAGATATTACGCAGATTGATACTCCGGAGGTATGGGAATATTTGAAAAATGTTCACGATTCTAATGGTCGGATCGCTGCTATCTGTGCAGGTGTTGATGTGTTGGAGCATGCCGGGCTGCTAGAAGATGCAGAGTCGATACATTCCTGCGAAAAAGATGTAGTGACTTCCCACCGAATCACCACTTCAAGAGCAAACGGATATGTGGATTTTGCAATTGAAGTGGCGAAGCAGATGGAACTTTTTGAGGATGAAGCAGATCTGCAGGAAACGATTGCTTTTTGGCGGGAATTTCAGCGAGTGGAATGATTATTTCCGCCCGTACAGGATTCCCATTCCGGAGATCATCCAGGGAGCAGCGGCATATCCGGGGATAAAATCCAGTTTCTTCTCAAGATTGCCGATGTAGTGAATTTCTGTGATTCCTTCTTTTTTTAACTCTTCGACAAATTCTTCCATGTCACCATAGAGTGATTTTTGGGAGAACATGTCCTGAAAAGAGAAAGCGCCGCCCTTTTTGACTATGCGCAGAGCTTCTCTGACCACATCCCGTTTATCCTTGGCAGAACGGACTTCGTGGAAGACAAAATTGCTGACAGTGGCATCGAAGGTCTCATCCGGATCTTCCAGATGGGCGGCATCTCCTTTGTGGAAGGTGATCCGGTCGGCAACACCCTCCGCTTTCGCATTGGCTTCACATTGCTCTTTGGCATAGTTCCACTCGGCACCCCAGTAGTCCATACCGACGAGTTTTGCCTTGGGGAAAGCCTTGGCGCAGCGGATCGTCAGGGCAGCCGCACCACATCCGATGTCGAGCAGAGTGCCTTCGCCGTCCCATTCCAGATGATCTACGAGATGCTGATGGACTTTTGCCATCATGTTGCCTTTGCCGAAGGCAAACAATTCATGACAGATGTGCATGTAAATGCCATAGACCAGGCAAATCGCGGCAAGAATGCCCAGGATCCATGTCGGAATGGCAAGATGCAGCACCGGTCCGGTCACGCAGGCGGCAATGCCGAGCACGGCTGCAGCAACATAACACAGTGCCAACATTTTTTCAGGTACCCAGTTTCCGTAGTTCACGTTTTTGTTCATAACTAATCCTCCTACTTGTTTTCTGAATATAACAAAAGTTATATTTGTTATTTTTTATAAAAGAAAATGCCCACCGCATTAACGGTGAGCATCCTTCTTACTCTTGAAATATGTAATTAAACTCTGCGTTCCGGCATCGGCGTGAATACCGATGGCTTTCGTCAGGAACAAGCGGTGTTCCATATCATAATCTCCTTTGATCAATTCCAGAAATCCGTGTAACCTCATGGATGTCAGAATCCGTAGTAATTCTTTATCGGGCACATAGCCTAGTTGTTTTTCATAATAGCCCTGAAAGGCCGTGAACATATTGTTGAAGACGACATCCCGGAAAGACTCGTATTTGCTGCCGGAGCATTTCTCCAGTACCAGTTCACATTCCTGCCTGTGCGCACAGATATATTCCATGATCTCACGTTCATTCTGCTCTGCGGTCTCAGGATGTTCCTGTTCTCTTTTGGTAATTTCATACATCATTTTCTGATATTCGGCAATCAGGGGATCCAGAATTGCCCCCAGCAGTGCCTCTTTATTTTCAAAAGAGAAATAAAAAGCCCCGGTAGTAACTCCGGCCCGTTTGCAGATATCCCGGAGGTTCGCCCCGGCGTAGCCTTTTTCCAGAAATTCTTCCCTGCCGCAGCGGATTAAGTTTTCTTCCGTGATTTTCTTACGATCTGTCTCCATAACAATTGTTATATTAGCATAGACTAACTCGAGGGTCAAGAAAAAATCTACAGGTAAAATATTTTTGATTTCCGCAAAAATCTCTACAAAAATGTTTTGGTTTATCGTTATTTTAAGATATAATAAAAATAGTAGCAGGAAAACTAAGATAGTGATATATAGCGGGGAAATGAATATGGACAAAGACCCATTTAAAGAATATCTGAGAGAATCCGAACCGAATAAAGCAACAAAAGGGTATGTGTGGAGCACGGCGGTTGGACTTCAGGCAGTAGATGGTCTGAAACCCTCGCAATATCTGATTGACACTGCAATTCAAAATATTGAAGGTAAGATCACGCTAAAAGAGGCACAGAGTCTTATAGAAAGCTATTACAATGAGAGACCTGTCCGTGTATCAGATAATGAACGCACGGAAGAAGCAGATAAAGTTTCCAGCCGTATTGCGGAGCTCCTTTCCGAAACGGCGTTTTCCTTTTCACCGAATGAGTATATAGCTATTCATCGTAAGCTTTTTCGTGGAATATATAAGCATGCCGGAAAAATAAGAGATTATAATATTACGAAGAAAGAATGGGTGCTTGATGGCGCAACGGTCGTTTATGGGAGTGCTTCAGAACTGCGTGCTACATTGGAATATGATTTTTCGCAGGAAAAGGATTTTAGTTATAAAGGACTTTCGATAGAAGAGAGCATTCATCATCTGGCTTTGTTTGTATCAAGGCTATGGCAAATTCACATTTTTGGTGAGGGAAACACAAGAACCACAGCGGTTTTTTTCATAAAATATTTGAGAACACTTGGTTTTTTGGCAACAAATGACATTTTTGCGGAAAATGCATGGTATTTCAGAAATGCACTTGTCAGAGCCAATTATACGAATTTACAAAAAGGAATTCATGAGACAACGGAATATTTGGAACTCTTCCTCAGAAATATGCTTTTAAATGAACACAACGAGCTGCACAATCGAAATATGCATATCAGTGGACTTTTAAAGGATACAAAAGTGGACATTGGAACTTCAAAAGTGGACATTGGAACTTCAAAAGTGGACATTGAAACAAGATTGGCTGAAAAAACGCTGAATTTTTCAACAAAAACAATTATGCATATCCGTGTATTATATGAAAAATTCGGAGATTGTCAGTTTTTTGGCAGAGGAGAGGTTATGGAATTGCTTGGGCTGAAAAGTTCAGGCGCTTCTAAAATAATATCCAATATGGTACAGGCTGATGTAATCGAACCGGTATCCGGGCATGGAAAAGGAAAATACAAATTCAAAGAGTTATAGAGTATATTGGATTTAAAGGCATCGGAACATCCGGTGCCTTTTTTTAAAATACAGGAACCTTTTTACCGTCCGGCGACTCATATAGTATGAAGCCGGCGAAGAGAAGGAGGTGTTACTTTGTCAGTTATGACAAAAGAGGAATTTGTGCGGGAAGTGCGGGGCTATACCCTGCATATGTACCGACTGGCATATTCTATTCTGAATAACAGTATGGATGCGGAGGACGCTGTCAGCGAAGCGGTACTGCATGCCTATGAAAAGTTAAGGACGCTGCGGGATCCGGACAGCTTTAAAAACTGGATCTTACAGATCACGGCAAATGAAGCAAAAAAGATTTATCGGCAAAATAAGCGGACCGGTGCGGTGGCATGGGAAGAGAATCTGTCCCCGGCATTTTATGACGAACACCATGAACTGTGGGATGCTGTCATGCAGCTGGATGGTGGATACCGGGATGTGATCGTACTGTTTTACTATGAACAGTGCACAATCCCGGAGATCAGCAGGATATTGGAATGCAGGCAGGGAACCGTAAAATCGAGATTGTACCGGGCGCGGATGGAGAGCATGAATCATGAAAAACTGGAAACATATTTTTCCGGGTTGCAGGATGCAGATGTTGCAGCGGATAGCTACAGCAGACCGCTTACGGACGGCGAAAAAACAGGCTGGAAGAACTGAGGCAGGCCTATCTGGAGGAAGGATATTTCCCCCAAAAGGAACTTGCCATGCTTGATAGTCCTGAAAAATACAAAAAGGGCGTGGCTTTCTATGCAGCGCGGAGTACATTTTTCCTGCCGGAAGAGGAAATGACGGAGGAGGAACTGTTGGAGCTGATCGATTTCCGTGAGAAGAGAGATTATAGTCTGGCGAAAATCACAGAAGAGATCGAGGCGGGCGACTATGAATATGTGAAGACGGAAGATAGTGCATTACCGGGTGATATGTCACAGGAGAGCGGATCGCAACAGACACAGGGCGCAGGAGAGGCAAGTGTAGTCCCGGGGGCAGACACTGCAGCACAGGAATGGCAGATTGCCTATGCGGGAGAACTCAGTATCCGGTGTGCTGTGGCGGCAGAACAGGGGCTGTATGTCGGTGGGTTTACCATGGAAGGGAAAGCACGGGTGGAATATCTGACTTACGGCAGTGGGACCCCGGAAAAGTTTTATGATGATTTCGATGAGGACGGCGAGGTGTATAGCCTGTGTATCGCACCGGACGGAAGTGTCTATGCGGCATTACGCGGACTGGCATCTCCGGGAGCGGAACATGGCCGGCTGCCTGTGATCTACCATATCAGTCCGGAGGGAAAGCTTCTGAACAGTTTTACCGTAGGAGAGCGGGAATGGAATATCGTTGATAGTATGGCAACAGATGCCCAGGGCAGATTATATATGCGGATGCGGATGCAGGAGGACGGCAGTTATGTGCGGATCTATTCTGCGGAAGGTGAGCTGATCGGAACCGTGGCGGATGACGACAGCTATGCCGTACAAGGTGCCGGAGCATTAGGACAGGGCAAGGACGGCAAAGTCTATGCGGCTGCACTGGCAACGGAGAATGTGACAGCAGAGGATGACCCTGTGACATTAGTGTCAGTAGACCCGGAGAGGTTGTGTTTTCTACCGGTGCAGGGGGATGCAGCGGAGAATGCGAAGGCTGTTCAAAGCACAGGGACGATCTACCAGTGGAATATGGTGGCAGCAGGTGTGAGTGATGGCTCCGATTTTATCCTGTGGGGATACAGCGGCGTTGATACCTACCGTTTGGAAGATGCGGAATTTACCAGAGCGCAGGAAGTCTGGGAGATGCCCTGCGGTACGGAAGGTACCTGTGCGGTCCTCGTACCGGACGGTCGCATTCTCTATATCGGCGCATCCGACGGTTTCCAGGGAACGACGGCGGACGGCGTGGAAATCAGCGGAAAAGATCCTGCGCAGACAGTGCTCTATTATGAGCCACTCGTAAAATAGAGTGACAATAAACTGGCGACACCGGGAAGCCGATGCCGCCAGTTTTATAGTTCCAGACTGTTAAGTTTCCATCTGCTCAATTGTGCATTTACAGTGGTTATGTTATAAAAAGACCAGAAATAACAGAAAGCGGTCGCTTGGGTGAAAAAAGTAGATTCAGGGGTGAAATTTTGTTATGCTGTTTGTAACAAACGGAGTATAAAAGTCGTCAATATAGATAGAAGGGAAACAAAGGAGGGGCTTATGAAGAAGATTAACGTAAAAGCAACCATTTTTCTCAGTGCAATCGTATTGGTGGTAGTGGTACTTCTGCTGAATCTCATCGAATTCCGCAAAACGGTGGATTTCACGGTGCCGGGGATACAGATGCCGAAGGAGAACGCTTTCGGAAAGCAGGAAGAGGTACAGGTGAGCGTCAACGGAACCTATTATTACCGGGTACTGCCCTGGATCCACGGCAGCACTTTCCATGGGCAGATATCTTTCGTTGGAGAGGGAGAGGAACCGCAGAATTATTTCTTTACCTATGGAGCAAGCAGAGGATTTCTGAAGGAGGGAAGAGGGGCTGGCTGGATCGGAACCCCGGATGCCCAGACCACCGTAGCGATTTATCAGGCGGTACAGAATGTGGAAAAAGGGATGATATCCGTAGAGAATCCCGCCAGCTATGTTTTATATCCGGCGGCAACACCGGAAGAAGCCTATGCCATAGCGGATATATGGTATCCGGGAATGCTGGAGAATGAAGCAAAGACAGCATTCTGCGCGGCTTTTTTGCCGGAGGAGTGCCCGCAGAAGATCGGTTGCAGCTTCTGCACGGAGGATTACGATTATGTGGAAGATGTCGATACCGTAGAGCAGCTGTGGCAGGAATTTATACAGCTTTCCGGAAAAGTGACGTCAGATCCGATCCCGCCGGAAGAGATGGTGGAAGGTGTGGGATATTTTCAGTTTGTCTATGCAGACGGTGAGACAAGGACCTTTCGCTACGCGTCGGAAGAACAGGGATTATGGATAGGTGAGGACGAACGCTGCCTGGTGGACGGCCAGGCTTTCTATGACTGGCAGGAGCGTCTGATGGAAGCGTTGCAGAAGTAAGCACGGGAAAGAGAGGGGCGGAAATGAACGGTAAAAAGAAAAGGCATGTTATTTTGATCGTGTTGGCAGTGGTGGCGCTGGCGGCAGGGATTCTGGGCGGACGTGAGTTATGGCTGTATGAGCATCCGGAGATACAGATCAGATTCAGCCATGATCGTAGTGAAGATCTCTACCGGTCCTATCCCATATGCTCCATTCGCAGCAGATCCCACATCGGACAGGGGTATGCGAAGCAGTATGGTGAGGAACTGCGGCAGTATTGGGAAGCAACCAATGAGGTTTTTGTGTGGATCAGTGAACAGTATCAGAAACCGTTATATGTCACTTCGGATGTGACCATAGGAGATGGAAAGACAGTGATCTCGTTCCGGGGGACCGGCACTTCCATGACTACCGGGGAGACAGAGGAAATCCATAGAGACTGCGTGCTGGATTTTGAAATGCATGCGGAGGTATTGCGCTCGGAAGAAGAGCCGGAGCTGACAGTAAGTGACTGGAATCCGGAAGAAGAGGGACAACAGAATCAGGCAGAAACGAT
>ENA-OPMP01001432-OPMP01001432.1-human-gut-metagenome-genome-assembly--contig:-NODE-1432-length-10379-cov-2.190721_pt1 | contig 10379 bp, 7 predicted proteins | sample MGYA00241527_ERZ501751 | MGnify/ENA primary metagenome ERZ501751 (study PRJEB25962, sample SAMEA2042647) | human gut metagenome | biome: human gut; feature: human-associated habitat; material: faeces... | reverse complement strand
AATAATCTCTTCTGCTTTTGTTCCTGCCGGATAAACTGTAACTTCACAGCCGCGTTCATTTAAAGACTTGGCAATGTTCTTCTTTGCACCGAAGTCCATAAGAGCAACCTTCGGTCCATTGCCTTCTAAGACATATTTTTCACTGCAAGTTACTTTGGAAACTACATCTCCTACTTTGTATGCATGAAGTTTCGGAAGTACCTCGTCCAGATTGTAATTTTCATTCGTTGTGATCATACCATTCATGGTTCCCTTCTCACGAAGGATCTTGGTAAGCGCACGCGTATCAATTCCGGCAATTCCCGGAATATCGTATTTTGCGAGAAAATCCTGAATCGTTCCCTCGCACCGGAAATTGCTCGGCATTCTGGACAGTTCCCTCACGATATAACCGTCCGGCCACGGCCGTCCTGACTCCATATCCGGCGTGATTCCGTAATTTCCAATCAGCGGATAGGTCATCACGACTGCCTGTCCCGCATAGGACGGATCGGTCAGAACCTCCAGATAACCGGTCATCGATGTGTTAAACACGATCTCACTGATGACCTCTCTGGTGGAACCAATACTGGTTCCTGTAAATACATTCCCATCTTCGAGTATCAAAAAAGCTTTCATTTGTTTCCCTGTCCTTTCATCTTTTTTTCCCAAAAAAAAAAACGTTTCCGTTTTTCCTTTTGCTCTATATGAACTATATATGGGCAGTCAAACCGGATATTGCTATCCGCTCCGAAACATACCTTTATTGTCAACAAGGGAATGACCTTTGGAGCATTCCCTTGCTTAAATTGTAATGAGTTTATCATATGTAGTTGTAATTTTCAACCTTTTTCATGGAAACAGATTGATTTTTTTTGTATCCATAAGCAGGACTAATGTTTTTCATTATCCCAAGCTATAATAATCTATTTTCAACCTTTTTCATGTAATCCGAAGGAAAAATTTTTTTCCAACGCATTTCCTTCCTACATTATTTTATTCTTCTTCCTCTTCCGGTTCGTCTTTCGCCCAGCCGTAAGCGTATTTGACCGCTTTGTTCCAGCCTTTCCGTTTTGCCTGACGATCCTCCTCGCTCATCTGAGGAGAGAATATCTGGTCGATACTCTGATTTTTGATGACATCTTCCTTGCTCTTCCAGTAACCAACGGCAAGTCCGGCAAGATAGGCGGCGCCCATCGCAGTCGTCTCAATACAGCTTGGACGTTTGACCGGTGCATTGATCATGTCTGCCTGAAACTGCATTAAGAAGTTGTTGGCGCTTGCCCCGCCATCCACTTTCAAAGATTTCAATTCTACACCGGCGTCTGCACGCATTGCATCGATGACATCACACACCTGAAGATCGATAGATTCCAGTGTGGCGCGGATGATATGGTTTTTGTTCGTTCCACGCGTGATCCCGACGATCGTTCCACGCGCGTACTGATCCCAGTGCGGTGCCCCAAGCCCGGTAAATGCCGGAACAACATAACACCCTGCCGTATCATCTACCTGCGTGGCAAGTTCCTCACTCTGTGCCGCATCCCGGATAAATTCCATCTCATCACGCAGCCACTGTATCGCTGCGCCTGCAACAAAGATCGAACCTTCGAGTGCGTAATTGATCTTTCCATCTCTGCCCCAGCCAATCGTCGTAACAAGCCCATGCTTAGAAAGAATTGGTGTCTCTCCGGTATTCATCAGAAGGAAACAGCCCGTTCCATATGTATTCTTCGCATCGCCCGCCTGAAAGCAATTCTGTCCAAAGAGCGCTGCCTGCTGATCGCCTGCGGCACCTGCAATCGGAATCTCGCCGCCTAACAGATTCGTACATGTATAACCATAAACCTCACTGTTCGAACGCACCTTTGGCAGCATGCATTCTGGAATATCAAGCAGTTTTAAGATATCTGCATCCCACTGGAGCGTATGAATATTGAACATCATCGTCCGCGATGCATTGGAATAATCTGTCACATGCACCGCTCCACCGGTCAGCTTCCAGATGAGCCATGTCTCAACCGTTCCGAACAACAGCTCTCCGGCTTCTGCGCGCTGCCTTGCCTGTGGCACATGGTCTAACACCCATTTTACCTTTGTCGCAGAGAAATACGGATCTACGATCAGACCGGTCTTTTGCTGGATCATATCTTTAATTGGACGCACATTCCCTTCTGCATCCGTCATCGTCTGACCGACCAATTTCTCACAATATTCTGCGGTTCTCCGGCACTGCCAGACAATCGCATTGCAGATTGGCTGTCCGGTCTTCTTATCCCAGATAATCGTTGTCTCACGCTGGTTTGTAATTCCGATTGCCGCAATATCCTCCGCTGTCACATTGATCTTGGACATCGCCTCCACTGCCACACCAAGCTGCGTCGACCAGATCTCGTTTGCATCATGCTCCACCCAGCCAGGCTGCGGAAATATCTGCGTAAATTCTTTCTGTGCCATACTCACGATCGTACCGCTCTTATCGAATAAAATGCAGCGGTTGCTCGTTGTACCGGCGTCTAGCGCCATAATATAGCGTTTCTCTTGTTTCTCCAATACCCGTTCCTCACTTTTGCCCAAATATTCTCTGATATCCGTAATTTAACTTCTGCTCCGGCTCCATGGCAGCTGCCATCTCCTGCGATTCTGTCCGCACCTGTATCTGCCGCGCTTCCTGCATACGGTTTTCACATTCCAGATTGCCGCAGTTCATACAGATGCCCTGGCAATGCTGTTCCGGATTGTCAGACAGCAATGCGAAAAACACCACACTTTTCGACGGCTGTAATACGCCATATTCATTTGCCGTAATATCATTTTCCTGTCCGATATCTGCCGGCTGTCTGCCATATACCTCTGCAAGCAGCTTCTGCATGCCATCGAGCGGAATTTCCTCTCCGACAAATACATACCGCTTCACATAGCGGCGATGGAATTTCGGATAGCTCTGATTGAAATCCGCATACATCTGCAAAAGCAGCTCATTTGCCACACACTCCACCATATAGCTTTCCGATAACGCGTGCTCTCGCTCATAATATTCCTGCAGACGATCCACACCTTCGCCAAGTGTCATCGCCACAAGCGCCGACTGTTCTGCATCGAGAAGCGGAACGCCCCGCATCCGTGTGTTGATCCGATAGATTGCATACGGTGCCATGTAAGTGCGAACCTTCTCATATACCTGCTGCAACGCTTCTTTTTCTTCTGTGGAAAAATGATATTTGCGCATCACCTGCTCGATAAATGCGTCCTTATTTGGTTGTTCAACTGCCATTCTGACTTTCATAGTTCCACTCTTACCGTTTAATTTTTTATAAAATCATATATGTCTTGATATACCCGTTTTCTGCCTTTTTCATTCAAAATCTCATGACGCATACCCTTGTACATCGCGCCCCGGACATCCGTATATCCAAGATCCTTCATAAAATGAATTGCTTTTCCAAAATCACTTGGACTGATCGCACATGGATCATCCTTGCCGGAGAAGAACTTGATTGGCAGATCCTTATGCTTCATCTGCCAGCCATCCTTACTGTATGTCTCCTGCAGAAGATAGACCAGATTCTCATAGCCATCTAATGTAAATGTGAAATTGCAATACCGGTCGTTGTTGTATTTTTCTACCGCATCGCGATCAGAATTGATCCACGCATGCTGTAATTTCTCCTTCTTAAACCGTCTCTCATAGCTCGAATTCATCATAATGTGATCCATAAGCTTTGAGTGCTTGCGCCTGCCCTTGCATCCACGGAGAATCTTCAATAACCGCAGTCCCGGTGCAATGCCATGCCGCATCGAAGGACTTCCGACGATCACTGCCTTGTCGATCTCATCGTCATACCGCTTCAGATAACAGCGGGCTACGAGAGAACCCATACTGTGTCCAAGCAGAATATATGGCACATCTCCGACACTCTCTTTAATCAGTTCTGTCACCTGATGTGCATCTTCGATCAAGCCATCATATCCAGCATCGTAGAAGTACCCAAGATCTGCGTCACTCACGACGCTGCTGCCATGTCCACGATGGTCATGGATCACACACAGATACCCTTTCTCTGCCAGATACTTCATAAAATCATAATACCGTTCCTTGTGTTCACACATTCCATGCAGAATCTGCACCACACCGATGATCTTTGCTTCCGGCGCAACTGTCATCGCATGAATCTCTAGCTTATCTGCATGTGAATGAAATTTAAACTCTCTATATTTGACTGCCATGTATAGCCTCCTGTCTATTTAACGCCACATTTCTTACAAATATCCTGCAGACAGCACACATCACAATGCGGCTTCGTGCGCGCACTGCACACATCTCTGCCATGATATACCAACCGGTGACATAAATCACTGCCCTCTTCCGGTGGGATGATCTTCCACAATGCCATCTCGACCTTCTTCGGATCTTTCTCGCCATCCACAAGTCCCATCCGGTTCACCAGACGAATACAATGTGTATCCGTCACGATCGCAGGTTTACCGAACACATCGCCCATGATCAGGTTTGCACTCTTTCTTCCAACGCCCGGAAGTGCCAGCAACGCGTCAAAATCATCCGGTACATTGTCCTGATATTTCTCGTGCAACACCTTCATGCATGCGCAAATATCCTTCGCCTTGCTTCTTCCAAGTCCACACGGACGCACGATTGCCTCCACATCCTCTGGCTTCGCCTCAGCAAGTGCTGCCACTGTCGGATATTTCGCATACAGATCCTGCACGACAATATTCACTCTGGCATCCGTACACTGTGCAGCAAGCCGGACCTCGACCAGAAGCTTCCACGCTTCATCATACTCCAAAGTACATGTGACATCCGGGTATGCTTCCCGCAAACGCTCTATAATTATAGCGGCTCGTTGTTTCTTCGTCATCGCATAGTATCTCCATTATTTTATCCTTTTTATCATACCAAATTTCATGAAAAATGAAAACCTTTTTCTCCCTCGATTTATCTTTGATTTTTCATCTTGACGTACCCAATTTTACTTTTGTATAATATTATAATCAAGTAAAGTAATTGACGCATCTTTCTATATCGTCAAGCAAGCATATTATACAACTGGAGGAACCGGATATGGATTTACGCATACAGAAAACAAGACAGAATATTTTTCAGGCATTCATCGAACTTCGGGAGAAATATCCTTTGGAGAAAATTACCGTCAAGGAGCTGACAGAACGTGCCCAGATCAGCAAACAGACCTTCTACCTGCACTACCGGGATATGTACGACCTGTCCGAACGTATTGAACAGTCCATGATTCAGGAGATGTTAAAGGAACTCCCTTACCCGGAAAATATCCTTACCCATACCGGTGAGGTCACAAAGCAGTTGTTCCAGAAAGCGATCGATCAGGGGCATAATTTCCGGATTGTCTTTTCCGGCTCTCGTGTCAGCGCACTCACCGAAGGACTGGAAACCTCCCTCAAAAATGCATTATACGAGAAATGTCCAAAATACCGCACCGATCTCCGCGCCAATATTCTTATCACGATTTTAGTACAGGGCTGTTACCATGCCTACGAGCAGTATTCGACCATCGACCAGGATCGTGTTGTCTCTATCATCAGTAAAATCGCAGATGAAATCTCAAACGAATGTAAGTAAAAGAAATCCTGAAAATGCAAAAGCGGTCAACTTGGGGATAGTTGACCGCCAGCTGCGTTATCAAATAACGCGAAGGAGAAATGTGTGTCTTGTGACACTAATATGAATCTTGGGGGGATTCTATATATATAAAGCATTCTCATGCTTTATACCAATCTCATAAGACTTCCTTCCTCTTTTGTCGATTCGTCTCTACACGAGTTATCTTTTGTAGAAATGTATCTCTTGAAGTCTATGGTTGTATAATACAGATTTTTTTTGGTTTTTTATATCAAATATATGTCTTTTTTTGCACTATTATGATATACTATAAAAAAATTTAAAAAGAGAGAATTATTAAGATTTTTAGAAGGAGTATCTATGAATATTGACAAAGAAGTAAACATGAAATTATTCCAACAACAACAGGAGCAAAGCCGCCATCTGGACTACGAGAAAGAATTTGGCATCTACAAAGCAATCGCCAATGGCAACATGGAGGAGGTAAAAGCCCGTCATAAAGAATACGAGGAACACAAAGGCTACACAACCGGTAATGACAAAAATGGTGTGTTATCTGCCGATCCATTACAGAATGCCAAGTATCACTTTGTAATCCTTGCAGCCATGACAAGCCGCTTCTGTGCACAGTATGGTCTTCCACGCGAGATTGCTTACAGCATGAGCGACATATTTATCCAGCGCATGGACGTGTGCAAGAAAAAGGAAGAAGTTGACAAGATTCAGACTGAAATGATCATGAGCTATACAAAAGCAATGCAGGACAACCGCAGCAAAGGTATCTATTCCAAGCAGATTGTCAAATGTGTCGACTATATTCAGGCAAACCTGCAACAGGAGCTTCGCTTAGAAAGCATCGCAGAATACCTGAATATGAATCCGACGTATCTCTCCCGTTTGTTCAAAAAGGAAATGGATGTGTCCATCTCCGCTTACATCAAGACCGAGCGTTTGAAAACTGCGGCACATCTGTTGCAATATAGTAATTATTCCATCTCTGAAATTTCAGAGTACTTAAACTTCTCCTCCCAGAGCCATTTTACAAGCTCTTTCCAGGAGTTATATGGACTCACACCGAAGAAGTACCGGGATTTACATACAAGCTGTGAATCTCCGGATCTGGAAGAATACGAATCGTAACAGCTATGATTGCGCAGCAATCTGTGCAACCAGATCTTCCAGATACATCCACCGGTCCATCTTTTCAGCCAGCGTTTGTTCGAGTTGTTCCTGCTCTTCATAGAGCCGTTGCAGTTCGGAGGAATTGCTGGCATTTTTTTCCATTGCAATTTTATTCTCTTCTATCCTCTGCTCCAATGTCGCAATATCATCTTCAATCGTATCATATTCCCGCTGTTCCTGATACGAAAGCTTCAGCTTCTTCGTGCGCGGTTTTTCTTTCCAGTTATCCGACTTTCCTGTCTTCGATTCAGCCGTCTCTGTCTTCGCTCCCGCAGATTTCTCTGCCGCCTGTTGTTCATACAGAACCCGTGTCTCGTAATCGGTGTAACCACCCTCGCTCTGCCAGAGTGTTCCGTCCGGGCGGAATGCGAAGATGCGGCGTACTACACGATCTAAGAAATAGCGGTCATGGCTGACTGCAACAACGATTCCCTGGAACGAATCCAGATAATCTTCCAATATCGTAAGTGTCGTGATGTCCAGATCATTCGTCGGCTCATCCAATATAAGGACATTCGGTGCAGACATCAAAACCTTGCACAGATACAACCGTCTGCGCTCACCACCCGATAATTTTCCGATCAGGCCATACTGGTCTTCGCCACGGAACAAGAACCGCTCCAGCAGTCTTGCCGCAGTAATCTTTCCTTCGTCTGTCTCTACATATTCCGCCACATCGCGGATGTAATCGATCACACGCTGGTTCGGGTCCATATCCTTGCCAAGCTGGATTTCCTGTGCGAAATAGCCAATTTTCACTGTCGGACCAATCACAACACTTCCGCTGTCTGGCTCTAAAATCCCCTGCATGATCTTAAGCAGCGTACTCTTGCCACAGCCATTTCGACCAACGATTCCAATCCGGTCATCCTTTAAGAAATGATATGTAAAATCATGAATGATCGTCTTTCCGTCAAAACTTTTTTCAATATGGTCAAGCTCCACCGTTGTCCGTCCAAGACGTGAGGAAACAGAACCGATCTCTACCTGTGCATCCTTCACTGGTGCGGATTTGCCTTTCATCTCCTCGTAACGTTCCAGTCTTGCCTTCTGTTTTGTTGAACGCGCTCTGGCTCCACGCTTTACCCATTCAAGCTCCACACGCAGAATCGACTGCCGTTTGCGTTCCTGTGCATCTAAGATATCCTCACGGAGCGTCTTTCCCTCCAAAAATCCAGAATAGTTTGTTGCATACGAATAGATCTGTCCTTTATCCACTTCGATGATCCGGTTCGCCACGCTGTCAAGAAAATATCGGTCATGGGTTACCATAATGATCGAGCCTTTGTATGCGCGCAGTTCGTCCTCTAACCAGGTTGACATCTCACTGTCCAGATGGTTGGTCGGCTCGTCCAACAGTAATATATCTGCTTTCGCTAGTAATGCCGATACGAGCGCCAGACATTTGCGCTGTCCACCGGATAAGTGTCCACATGTCTCTTCAAAATCCGTAATGCCAAGCTTCGTCATCATCGTTTTGGCTTCGCTCTCGACCGTCCAGTGGTTTTCCTCTGTGGCATGTCCCCGCACCACTGCCTGCAGCACGGTATCTGTCGGTTCAAATTCCGGTGTCTGTGGCAGATATTGTACTGTATAATGATTTGCCAGTATCACGTTTCCAGAATCTGGTTTCTCTATGCCTGCAATGATCTTCAGAAGGGTGGATTTGCCTGTGCCGTTAATTCCGATGATTCCGGCTTTTTCGCCTTCCTGTAAAAAGAAGGACGCTTTATCAAAGAGCTTGCGCTCGCCATATGCTTTTGTGATTTCATCGACGGTTACGATGTTCATTTTGAATGCTCCTATCATCTATCCAGATTTGGACGCGATTGCCATTCTTCGCAGACACGCTTCCGCTCGGTTCATCACGCAGTGGTACTAAATTCACGACAAACAAGTTTGCCGTTCATTAAGTACCAGCGTGCTTCAACGGTCTGCTTAAGAATTGGCAATCGTGTCCAAATCCATATACATTTTTGATGGGATATCTACGACCTTATCCCTATATAATCTCATTCGTAGTCAGGCAAATTCAGTAACTTTAGACTCAAGTCTATTAGTTCCTGCCTTCCGGATGAATTCATAATCCGCACCTTGCCTTTGTGGTCGTCAGTGCGCAGCAGGCCTTGTACTTTGAGGCGGCGCATGAGTTCGCGGGAGGTTCCAAGGCTGCCATCGATCAGATGGATGTCACGGTCCCCAAGGAAATGGCGGAGTTCTTTTTTCAGGAACGGATAGTGCGTACAGCCAAGAACGATGGATTCTGTGTCGTCGGTCAGGACTGGTGATAGCTTTTCTGCGAAATAATCGTCCAATTCCTGTCCATCCAGATCGCCATGCTCGACGAACTCCATCAATCCGTCACACTGGACTGGAACGATATCTGCCTGCTCCCGATACTTTGCCAAAAGGTTCTGAAACTTCTCCTGTTTGAGTGTCATCGGGGTTGCCATCACTAAGATTCTGCCTCCATGACTTTCCGTCACGGCTGGTTTCACGGCTGGTTCGATTCCCACGATTGGAAGCTCCGGATATGTATTTCGCAGCAAACGTACGGCTGCGCTTGTCGCTGTGTTGCAGGCAACTGCTAATCCTTTGATTCCCATATCCAGCAGTTTTTCTACCACTGCAAATGTCAAATCCCGGATTTCCGCCTGCGGCTTTACACCATAGGGTGCATGCAGGGAATCTCCATAATATATAAAATCTTCCTTCGGCATCAATTTTATGGCTTCGCGCAGGACGCTTAATCCGCCAAGCCCCGAATCCATAAATCCGATTGGGAGTTTTTGTTTTTCCTGTAATTTGTCTGTTTCTGACATGTTATAACCTTCTTGTCATATTTAATGTTGCGACACGAAGCGTGATGGTTTACGCACGCTTTATTCATTTGCATTGCCACGCCCATTCTACCACAGATACCTATACTTGTACAAACGAAAAATCGCAAGGCATATATGGATCAGTCCTTACGCCTTGCGATTTTATCAATATTTGCAGGCAATGAGCTTCTGAGTCAAAAGATATAGCTTACGTTGATTGCCCTAAAATGTACAATTGCTTTTTATTTGGTTGTATCCGTGCTGCGGATCTTATCCCTTACCGGGAATATCATGGATGGCGATACCGAAAGCTCATCAATTCCCATCTTCAGGAAGGTTTCTGTGAGAGTTGTATCGGCTCCAAGCTCGCCGCAGATTCCGACCCAGCAGCCTTCCTTATGTCCATTGTCGATCACCATCTGAATCATACGTAAGATTGCAGGATGGTGGGAATCGTAGAAATCATCCAGTTTCGGATTCTGACGGTCAATCGCCAGCGTATACTGTGTCAGATCGTTCGTTCCGATGCTGAAGAAATCAACTTCTTTCGCAAGCTCTGCACTCATCATAACTGCGGCCGGTGTCTCGATCATGATACCCTGCTCGACATCTCCATACGGAAGTCCCTGTGCATCTAACTCGGCTTTCACTTCGTCCACGATTGCATGAATCTTCTGCACCTCTGCCACGGAAATGATCATCGGATACATGACACCGATATTTCCATAATAGCTTGCACGGAAGATCGCGCGAAGCTGTGTCTTGAAGATTTCCGGCTG
>ENA-OPMP01001431-OPMP01001431.1-human-gut-metagenome-genome-assembly--contig:-NODE-1431-length-10381-cov-2.342921_pt1 | contig 10381 bp, 6 predicted proteins | sample MGYA00241527_ERZ501751 | MGnify/ENA primary metagenome ERZ501751 (study PRJEB25962, sample SAMEA2042647) | human gut metagenome | biome: human gut; feature: human-associated habitat; material: faeces... | reverse complement strand
TGCCGGTGATCCCGCAGTGCTCATTGCTTCTTCGGCAAAAATCCGTGAGGAGCTTGGCTGGGAGCCGCAGCACAGCAGTGTAGATGAGGTTATCAGCACCGCGTGGAAGTGGCATAAGGGCCATCCGCATGGCTATTGCGGCTAAAAGTAAATAAGTGCATACTAAAAAACCGGTTTCCCAGGCTTTTAAGCTGATAGGGAAACCGGTTTTGTTATGTGCTGAGAAAGCTTTTCTTAACAATAACTGTCTAAGCTAAGCAATAACATTGCATAGCAGTCTGCTTATTTGCGTTTGTTGAGGAATTTGCCGATGTCGAAATGCTTGCCAGCCAGCAGGCAGTCGATACGTGCGGTAACTACATCGTTATTGCTGAGCTGACGCGCTTTAATCAGCGAGCGGCGGATGGCAGGCGTGATAAATTCCTGTCCCCAGTCATCGACGATACCGCAGGCAATGCCGCGCGGCAAATCGAAGATGGATTCCAGGGCAGCGCAGATAATAGCATCGCTTTCACCCGGATGTGTGTTGAGATAACGCAGCGGTACCAGCAGGTCGTTTTGTTCTACGCAGTAGCGGGGCAGGTCTGCTTCGATTTGACGCAGCACGCGTTCGGAGCGCTGCTCGCCTTCGTAGGAAAGCAGGTACGGGAACAGCGGTGTTTCGTCCGGATGTGCCAACCAAAAATCGAAAAGCCGCGGCCAAATGTCTATATCCAGCTCCACTGCCAGGTTGCACAGCTGATAATCAAGCTTATTGTCCTTGATTAAATCGCTGTCAATTTCAGGCTGCCAGTCCTTGCGGTAGATGATTTTTTCGCAGGCGGCAATCTGCTCATGGCATTGGTTAAGCGTGAGCTGCCTATGGTTCTGCTCATCGCAAAGCTGCTGCAGCGCCGTAACGTAGCTGATTAAATCAAGTACATCCTCCGGTTTGCTGACATGTGCTTCGGCCTGCGCAAGCAGGCAGGTAAGCAGCTTGTTCAGATGGATATCGCTGATGTTGAACTGCTCTTCGATTACCTCTGCCGGGAAATGGTTGAGCATAATCAGATAATTGCCCACGATGATGACAGCGCTTTTATACTGTGCGTAGTTAAGCGGATGTGCCAGCTGTTCCTCTAAATGTGTTTCTCTGATGAATTTGACGGACAACGGCGGATATTCTACGTCGATATCGGGGCCGTTCTGCAGCAGCCAGAGGCGTTCCTCCTCATCACGGCAGTGGCAGTCGGTAATGCTGAAAACCTTGCCCCAGCCACTGGTGCAGCGGATAAGCTCCCAGATAGCGTTTTGCGGGTTGAAATTTGTTACGCGGCAGGAATATAAAAAGGCGAAGGTAAATTCCTCGCAGTGTGCTATGCGCAGCAAATCCTGCCACAGCTCCGGCTCCTGCTGACAAATTTTTTCCATGCCGTACATGCCGAAAAGCAGCAGGGCGAATTTAACATGCTCACGTCCGTCGGCGTTATAGAAAAAGCGTCGCGCCAGGTCGAAGGCAACACTGTTGATATCATTCTGGTCTAAAGCTTCGATAAAGGGGTCGCAATATTCCGCAAAGGCCATGCCCTTCAGTTCATTGTACAGTTTGCTGCGCTGCTGGGTGGTAGGCTCGTTCAGATAGGCCTGCAGCAGCTTGAGCAGTATGCTGGCGGATTTGGGATTGGGCAGGTTGCCCATTGTATAGTGAAAGGCATCCTCGGAGCCAAGGGGACGTGGAATGGTGGCGTAGCGGTCATCGCACAGATTGGTAGCAGTAAAGCGGCCATGCTCGTCCAGATAGCTGTTTACATATTGATAGATTGTCTGCTTCATGTGCTCACCTCGTAATAAAAATATGTATTGCAGCAAATAATGCTGTTTTAAAAAAGCAAAGAGTAACTATATCATAACATAGAGGAAAAATAATGACCAGCAAAAAAAGTAAGGCTGCCGTAGCAGCGGAAATCCGCCACGGCAGCAGCCTTAAGTTTAAGCGTATGCAATTTACATTTGAGTTTTTATTTCCAGGAGGCAGTCGCCGCTTTCTACGCGTTCGCCTGCAGCTACATGGATAGCGCTGACGATACCGGAAATCGGTGCCGAAAGCGTGGTTTCCATCTTCATAGCTTCGGTAACAATCAGCGGAGTGCCCTTGGTAACGGACTGGCCCTTTTCTACCAGCACCTTGACAACGGAGCCGGAAAGGGAAGCGCCGATTTCGCCCATGTTGCCCTTTTCTGCTTTCTTGCGGGTAACAGTGGTGGTCTTGGCGTTGCGGTCCTTGATTTCGATTTCACGCGGCAGGCCGTTGAATTCGAAGAAGACGGTGCGCATACCGGCAGCGTTGGCTTCGGATATGTGGTCCAGCTTGATAACGAGCACTTTGCCCTGTTCAATTTCAACCTTGATAACCTCGCCCGGAGTCATGCCGAAGAAGAAGGTAGGAGTATCGAGAACGGATACATCGCCGAATTGGTTGTAACGGTTTACCCAGTCGGTGAATACCTTAGGATAGAGGCAGTAAGCGCTCACTGCTTCGTCCGTAGTAGGTGCTTCAAGCTCTTTGAGCTTAGCGCGTACATCCTCAAAATCTACCGGAGGCAGTACAGCGCCAGGACGCTCGCTGATAGGTGCGCGTCCTTTGAGCACCAGCTTCTGCAGCTTTTCGGGAAACCCTTGGTACGGAGTGCCGATGCGTCCTTCGAAGAATTCCACAACGGAGGCCGGGAAGTCCAGAATATCGCCCTTAGCATATACATCTTCTTCCGTCAGGTCGTTCTGTACCATGAAGAGTGCCATGTCACCGACAACCTTGGAGGATGGAGTAACCTTGATTAAATCGCCGAACATCATGGATACGCGGTGATACATATCCTTGATTTCCTCCCAACGATGGATGAGGCCCAGAGCTTGTGCCTGCTGTTTGAGGTTGGTATATTGTCCGCCGGGCATTTCGTGTACGTAAACCTCGGGGTTGGGGAAGTTTTCGGTTCTGTCGGCTGCCTTGTAGTAGGGACGCACGGTTTCCCAATAACGGGACAGCTCGTTCATAGCGTCTACGTCAAGACGCGGTTGACGCGGATGACCGCTGAGTGCGTAGTACAGGCTGCTGCCGCTGGGTTGGGAGGTACCGTTGCTCATGGCGCTCATAGCAGTATCTACGATATCAACGCCGGCATCAATAGCACGCGCGTAGGTGTAGATAGCGTTGCCGCTGCCTTCATGGGTGTGCAGATGGATAGGTACGTTGACGTAGGATTTGAGGCTGCTTACCAGGCGGTAAGCTGCTTCCGGCTTCAACAGGCCTGCCATATCCTTGATGGCGATAATGTTGGCGCCGGCTTTTTCCAGCTCCTTAGCCATATTGATGTAGTAATGTAAATCGTATTTATCGCGGTTGGGGTCGAGAATATCGCCGGTGTAGCACAGTGCTGCCTCTGCTACCTTGCCGCATTCGCGGACGGTGTCAATCGACAGGCGCATATTGTCCAGACCGTTGAGGCTGTCGAAGATACGGAAAACGTCGATACCGTTTTTGGCTGCCAGCTTAATGAACTGCTTAACAACATTATCCGGATAGCTGGTGTAGCCTACGGCGTTGGCACCGCGCAGCAGCATCTGGAAGAGAATGTTCGGTGCAGCCTGACGGAACTGTGCCAGACGCTGCCAGGGGCTTTCGTCGAGGAAACGATAGGCTACGTCGAAGGTAGCGCCGCCCCAGCATTCAAAGGAGAAAAGTCCGGGCAGCTTGCCGGCGGTGTCACGCATAACGCGCAGCATATCGGCAGTACGCAGACGGGTGGCGAAGAGGGACTGATGCGCATCACGGAAGGTGGTGTCTGTGAGCAGAATCTCCTGCTGTGCCAGTACCCATTCAGCAAGACCTTCAGGTCCGCGGGTATCGAGAACGTGCTTAGCACCCAGCGCCAGAATGCCATTGTAGGGCTTGGGCATATTCAGCGGAGCAAAGTCAGGCTTCGGCTGTACGCCGACGTTAGAGTAACCGTTGACGGTGATATCGGCAATGTAGTTCAGCAGCTTGTTGCCGCGGTCCAAGGTTTTTTGGAAGACAAACAGCTCCGGTGTATTATCAACAAAGTCGGTAGTATAATCGCCCTTGATGAAGTGCGGGTTCTGCAGTACGTTTTCCAAAAACTGGATATTGGTTTTGACGCCGCGGATACGGAATTCTTTCAAGCAGCGCAGCATCTTGGTAATTGCAATCTGGTGAGTGAGGCCCCAGGTGGTAGCCTTAACCAGCAGAGAATCGTAGTACGGAGTGATGACGGAGCCGGTGAAGGCGTTGCCGCCGTCTAGACGGATGCCGAAGCCGCCGCCGCTGCGGTAGGTAATCAGCTTGCCGGTATCGGGCATAAAGTTATTGGACGGGTCCTCTGTGGTAATACGGCATTGGATAGCGTGGCCGATGGTTGTCAGCTCATCCTGCTGCGGCAGGGCGATTTCCGGGCCGTGCAGGTTGTACCCCTCAGCAATTTTGATTTGTGTTTGCACAATGTCGATACCGGTAATCTGCTCGGTAACGGTGTGTTCAACCTGAATGCGGGGGTTAACCTCGATGAAGTAGAACTTGCCGTCGGGAGTAGCCAAAAATTCTACGGTGCCGGCGCTGATGTAGTCAACATTTTTCATCAGCTTGACAGCAGCCTCGCAGATAGCTTTGCGCTGTTCTATAGGCAGGGCGAAGGCCGGAGCAATTTCAACCAGCTTCTGGTGGCGGCGCTGTACGGAGCAGTCGCGCTCGAACAGATGCATTAAATTGCCGTGGGTATCGCCGATAATCTGTACTTCAATGTGTTTCGGATTTTGCAGATATTTTTCCAGATATATTTCATCATTGCCAAAGGCTTTTTTAGCTTCGCTTTTAGCCATGTCGTAGGCAGTTATGGCTTCTTCGGCGCTGTGAACAACGCGCATACCGCGGCCGCCGCCGCCGTTGACTGCTTTAATGATGATAGGATAACCGCATTTTTCGCCAAAGGCCAGTACCTCATCGAGGCTGTTTACTGTACCCTTGCTGCCGGGAATCATGGGGATGCCTGCCAGCTCGGCTTGCTTACGGGCATTGATTTTGTCGCCGAACATTACCAGGTGTTCCAGACGCGGGCCGATGAAAATCAGGCCTTCCTCAGCACAGCGGCGTGCTAAATTACTGTTTTCGGATAAAAAGCCATAACCGGGATGGATGGCATCTACGTCATGCTCCTTGGCTACGCGCAGAATGTCTTCGATATCAAGATAAGCGTCGGTCGGACTTTTGCCTTCGCCTACCATGTAGGCCTCGTCGGCTTTATTGCGATGCAGGGACAGGGTGTCCTCCTTGGAATATATAGCAACAGTACGGATTCCTAATTCGTTGCAGGCGCGGAAAACGCGGATAGCGATTTCGCCGCGGTTAGCAACTAAAACTGTATTAATTTTAGGCATAAGTTTGACCCCCTTAGATAGTTACAAGCTAATTGTATAGAAAATGACATGTAAATTCAAGGGATAGGACGCATGTATACAAGTATTCTTGCAGGGGACGGGGAGAGTGTGATTTTTTAACACTTTTTGTGTTGACGATACAATCAGCTTCACATTTTTTTCGTTTGTTTATTGCTATAAATAGGTATACAATAATACTTATAAAGCATAGCGAGGAGATGAAATGATGAACGATAACAATGATAAAAAACGGCCATTGACGTATTATTATATGCTGATGCTGGTTTTGATTCTGGTATTCAATTCCGTAATCATGCCAATGTTCTTTAACCCGAAAATGAAGGAGGTTTCCTATAATAATTTTCTTCAGATGGTGGATGAAGGCAAGGTATCTAAGGTAGAAATTACCGATAAGCGTCTGGCTGCGGTTGATAAGAACAACGAAAAAGAAATTTACGTTACAGGCAGAGTGGAAGACCCGGAGCTGGCTAACCGTCTGATGAAGAGTAAGGTAGAATTTACGCAGGTTGTGCCTAAGGAACAAAGTCCTCTGGTAACCTTTTTCACCAATTGGGTACTGCCGATTCTGATTTTCTTTGGCCTGGGACAGTTATTTATGTACTTCATGGGCAAGCGCATGGGCGGCAACGCCATGAGCTTCGGCAAGAGCAATGCCAAGGTCTATGTGGAAGCGCAGACAGGCAAAAGCTTTGCCGATGTAGCAGGTCAGGACGAGGCTAAGGAAGCACTGATGGAGCTGGTGGATTTTCTGCATAATCCAGGCAAGTACAAGGATATCGGTGCTAACATGCCGAAGGGTGCATTGCTGGTAGGCCCTCCCGGTACGGGTAAAACCTTGCTGGCGCGTGCGGTAGCAGGTGAAGCCAAGGTGCCGTTCTTCAGCATCAGCGGCAGTGAATTTGTAGAAATGTTCGTTGGCATGGGCGCTGCCCGTGTGCGCGATTTGTTCAAGCAGGCGCAGGAAAAGGCAAGCCGCCTTAATCTGAACAACATAACCTTTCAGCAGGGTGACGTGGGTGCGCTCCCTTATGAGAACGGTACCGGCCAGTTCGGCGGCAATGATGAACGCGAGCAGACTTTGAATCAGCTGCTGAGCGAAATGGACGGCTTTGACGGCAGCAAGGGTGTAGTTATTCTGGCAGCTACCAACCGTCCGGAATCTCTGGATAAGGCGCTGCTGCGTCCGGGACGTTTTGACCGTCGCATTCCTGTTGAGCTGCCAGATCTGAAAGGCCGTGAGGCTATCCTGAAGGTTCATGCACGTAATGTGCGTATGGCAGACAATATCGATTACGGTACGTTGGCGCGGGCAACAGCCGGAGCCAGCGGTGCGGAGCTCGCCAACATTATCAACGAGGGTGCGTTGCGCGCTGTAAAAATGCATCGTAACGTGGTGGAGCAGGAAGATCTGGAGGAATCCATTGAAACCGTTATCGCCGGTTATCAGCGTAAGGGTGCGGTAATTTCTCTCGCAGAGAAAAAGGTTATTGCCTACCACGAAATTGGCCATGCACTTGTTGCTGCTATGCAGAAGCACAGTGCTCCGGTTCATAAGATCACTATTATTCCGCGTACCAACGGCGCTTTAGGCTACACCATGCAAATCAGCGAAAATGACAGCGTGCTGATGACCAAGGAAGAGCTGTTCAACAAGATTGTAACTATGACCGGCGGCCGCAGTGCCGAGGAGGTTGTTTTCGGCAGCATTACTAGCGGCGCTTCCAATGATATCGAGCAGGCAACCAAGCTGGCACGCAGCATGGTAACGCGTCTGGGTATGACGGAAGAATTTGATATGATGGCTACCGAGGTTGTGGCCAACCGTTATCTGGGCGGTGACGCTGCCCTGCAGTGCAGTGAAACTACAGCCGGCAAGATTGATGCCAAGGTTTTGGCGTTGATTAAGGAGGCTCACGCAAAGGCACGCACGATTTTGCAGGACAACAGAAATAAGCTGGATGTACTGGCACAGTACCTGCTTGAAAAGGAAACTATCACCGGCGAGCAGTTTATGGCTTTGCTGCAGCAGGAGCAGGCTAAAGAAAATGCAGAGGAGAAAACTCCGGAAGAATAACAATTACAAGCTTAAACGCAGTTACGTATTCCGTAAAACGGCAACGTGACTGCGTTGTTTTTTTGCACGCAGCGTTAATCGCGAAAAAAAATAAAAAAATTAAAATTAGCTATTGCTAACTGTAAAAATATGTGCTACAATAATCGTGAAGTTAGTGATGGCTAACCAATGTATATCGTCCCTTCCTGATTTTGCATTGCAGCCTTGACCTTTGACCTTGATAATTTCCTTAAGTGCATTGGTTAGCTCCTCTACTTTTAAACGAGCTGCTATTTGCTTTTTAAGCAAATTCATATTTTTCTCCTCCAAAAACAGACAGAACGCTGAAAATCCGTTAGGCAAGCGGGTTTCGGCGTTCTGTTTTGTTGTGTTGATACTGTTTTGATACAGTTTTATATATGCTTCTGTTGCGGCAGAGCATATTTCCCTAAGTATAATTATATTATGCAATTGAGGCTGTATTGCAGATTTTTTATTTGCACAAAAACGGCCTTAGCGTTATAATAATCTATTACTGTTGTATGATTTTGTTTTATTTTGAGGTGGATTTTATGAAAAACTGGAAGATTGTTTTAGCCATTCTTACGGTTAATGTTGTGCTGATGGCTGCAGGCTATACTATGCTTATTCCCTTTTTGCCGATGTATCTGATGAACGAACTGGGAGTAAGTGCCGATGATGTAAAAATGTGGAACGGCGCGATTTTTTCCATAACCTTTCTGATTGGCGGTATCATGGCGCCTATCTGGGGTAAAATGGCTGATACGCACGGCAAAAAGATGATGGCGGTGCGTGCGGGTGCAGGCCTGGCTCTGTCGTACTTTTTGGGCGGCATAGTAACTACGCCGGAGCAGATGTTCGGTGTGCGTGTGCTGCAGGGCTTTGCTGCCGGCTTGTGGAGTGCGTGCCTGGCTATTGCTACCAGCCTGGTGCCGATGGAAAAGCTGGGCGTGAGCTTGGGCATTATGCAGGCAGGACTGACCTGCGGCAACGTCATTGGTCCGCTTGTAGGCGGTTCATTGGCAACGCTGTTTGGCATGCGTGCCTCATTCTTTGTTGCAGGTGGGTTACTGACAATTATTACGCTGGTATTTATGTTCTACATTCCCGAGCCGCCGAAGGCGGAGCCGAAAAAGCTTGCGTCCAAGCCGCAGGTACAGCTTTTACAGCAACCTGTAATTCGTGAAACGCTGATTTACATTGCTGTAGCTCAGATGGTTATCCTGCTGATTCAGCCGATTTTGAGCCTTTATATCGCAGAGCTGAACCATGGTGAGGGCAACATTATGTTTCTTTCCGGCGTGGCCTTCTCGCTCGTAGGCATTGCCAGTGCTATTACTGCGCCGAGCTGGGGACGCTTCGGACAGGAGCATGGCTTTTATAAAGCGTTGTGCGCTGCTACGCTGCTTTCCGGCTTGATGAGTGCGGTGACGGCAATGCCGCAGACACTGCTTTTGTTCTGTGTCTGTAATTTTTGCTATGGCTTGTGCTGTGCCGGTATTCAGCCTTCGCTGAGTGCGGTGTTGGCCAGCAATACAACTACCGACCAGCGCGGACGCGTTTTTGGCTTTATGTTCAGTGCGCAGCAGTTCGGTTCCATGGTAGGTCCTGTACTTGGCGGAGCTATTGCTACATTTGCGCCGTTGCAAAGTCTTTTTGTAGTAGCCGGCGTGATTCTTTTCGGCATTAGCGCTTGCGTTTGGCTTCGTCATGGTCATGAGCAAAATATTGTTGCTTAGACTGCTTAGAACGTTATAATTACAGATAATTTTCAGAAAATTAATCAGTTAAGAAAAACTCTGTAAGTCTTGTAATATGAGGCTTTCAGAGTTTTTTCTTTTGCTTGCGGTAAAAAAGATTTTTATGTCACACAGATTTCACATATGTGACAAATAAAATTAGACAGAAAATTCACAAATAGTCTATAATCGGCCATGTGGAGGTGATGAAAATTAAGCTTAGAGGAGGCGTGAGCCTGGCGGAGCAGATCAGCTTCTACAGGCAGCTGGCGGTAATCCTGCGCAGCGGCCTGCCGTTACTGAATGCGCTGCAGCTATTGCAAAAGCATGGCAGCGCTAAGCAGATGCTGCTCTGCTATCGTCTGCAGCAAAGGCTGCGCCGTGGCAGCAGCCTGGCACAGGCCTTGGCAGCGGAAGCGGATTGCTGTACTCAGCTGGCAGTTACTTTGGTGGCTGTGGGGGAAGAAAGCGGTGAGCTGGCCACGTTGCTGGAGCAGCTGGCAGATTATTACAGCCGCCAGCTTAAGCTGCGGCGTTTTGTGCAGAGGGCTGTAACTTATCCGGCATTTTTGCTGCTGGCATCGTTTTGCGTGCTGCTGCTGTTTTTACTGTACATCCTGCCGGTACTGGCGGATACCTACAGCGTTATGGGCGTGCTGCCGATGGGTACATTGGCTTTGCTGCTGACGCTGAAGGATGCTTTGCTGCAGCAGCCGTTGGCAGCGCTGGCGTTGACGGCAGGCGTAGCAGCTGCACTTTTTTTGCTGGGACGCAGGCTGCTGCGCTGTTTTTTACGCAGCCGGTTAAGCGGAAATTTTCATGGCCTTTTATTAGAAGTACGCTTTTGCAGATTGCTGGCCTTGCTTTTGGAAAGCGGTGTAGGCATAACAAGAGCGGTGGCGATTGTGACGGATACCATGGATGATGAGCAGTATGCCGGGCAGCTGCGCCTGCTGAATAGCAGGCTAAAGCGAGGCATTGCGATTGAACAGGCTGCAGGCGGCGCAAAAGAGCTTTTTTCGCCGCTGATGCTGGAGCTTGTATGCGTGGGCGCATCTACAGGCTATCTGCCGCAAATGCTGCAGGAAGCAGTAACGGCCGGTGAGCAGCGTCTGCAGCAGCA
>ENA-OPMP01001429-OPMP01001429.1-human-gut-metagenome-genome-assembly--contig:-NODE-1429-length-10388-cov-2.361657_pt1 | contig 10388 bp, 9 predicted proteins | sample MGYA00241527_ERZ501751 | MGnify/ENA primary metagenome ERZ501751 (study PRJEB25962, sample SAMEA2042647) | human gut metagenome | biome: human gut; feature: human-associated habitat; material: faeces... | reverse complement strand
ATACATAAATATAATACGTTATACACTCATAAATCAGATTAGCATGTTTTGACACCCGAATCATTTTTATGACTTACTATCGTTTATAAATATTTTCAAAAAACTGCAGAACCCCATCCTCAACCGCAAACTGCTCAAGCTCCTCCTTTGACAAATCATAATAATACTTGTTGGTTCTTATGTGTATAGAAAGACTATCAAGCGGAAAGCCCTTCTTTCTTATAGCGCTGTGTTGTGTATCCGCAATAATAAAAGGCTCACTCGCCATCGAAGGTGCCATTGACTCATAGATATGCTCCCCGTCCTGCACGAAACATATTGCATTCCTGTACCTGGCCGTGAGGTTTCCATATTTTTTTGCAAGCCCCGAATAGTATTCCACCATCTCATCATCCGAAAGACATTTACCGTTCACATTGCGCACATGCACACCCGGCTGAAGCTCATCCGGCACATTGTCAAAATACAGCCCCGAATCACAAGAAAATACCGGCATATCAAAAGCCCTATAGTAAGCCAGAGCTTTTATCCGCGCGTTTTCAAGAGGAGTGCTGCCTGTCTCCGCAACCTCCGGAATGTCCATTCCCTCCGCCCTCAAATCATTCAGACCAATAAGCTCTATATCTATCTTTTTGAGTCTGTTACGCATAACAGAAAGCTTTGCCGCGTTTCCCGTGCCAAATAGTAGTTTCATTGCAATCTCCTCCGGAGGTAATGTAATCTTCTTCATATGTTTTGCCCCCACTCATAACATAAAACATTATACCCAACTCATAACACAAAACATTATACCCATCTATTGCAGTGAAAACAAGCTGTTAGTACTTAGATTATTGATTTCTTTGCTTTATTTTCTATAGACCATGCCTATATCAGAGTTCTTAGAACATCTTGCTTCGTACAACGGAGCTGATATGCATAAATATAATACGTTATACACTCGTAAATTAAGTTGGCATGTTTTGACCCCAACATCATAATAAAAATGTACATATCCGTTCTTCTATATTTTATCCTCAATATCCCACAGCCTTGTGACTGTCTCTCTATTAATCGTTTCAATTATCTTTTTCATATCCATGTAAAATTTCTTATCACTTCTATGGTTATGCAAAACCAACCAATAGCCCTCTGCCAGTTTATGAAAATTATCCATATAATTCTCCGGTAAATACCGCGAAAATGTGTGTTCCCACTCGGAGGTCATTATCTTCTCAAAGTCCATTATATTCATGCAAAAAACCGTATCATCCCATACCGCAAAATCGCCGCTGATACTGCTTTCGCCGTTCTTCCACCACATTGCTCCATATACATTTGCCATAATCCCCGACACAAGCCGCCTGCATGAATTTTCCACCCTGTGCAAATCCGGATATAGCAAAGTATTCAGCATATCACTGTACGCATCCACGATTCTCACAAATGTTCCCCAGTCACTTCCTATACAATCTTCTATAACCTGCTGCAGCTTCAGCATGTACCCATCTTCAATGCCCAATAAATAAGTCTTGGAATTAATGTTGATTCTAAGCTCCGTACCCGTCTGTCTTTCAAAGAAATCCATATCTATATACCATGTATACGATATTCCACATATTGCAATGCTGTACATAATCTCATACGATATCCGCCTTCCCCCAGAATCAGGAAGCTGCGCTACCTTCTTCGTGCATGAAGGCTCGGACAACATATAGCTTATCATTCCTCTGCTCTCAAGACGGCTGCATATATCCTTTACATACTGTGTGTAACTCTCTATTTCATACCTACATTCCGTAGCTACATATCTTATAAGACTCTCCATAATAATCTCCATATATATTTTATTTAATTTGGAATACATGATGTTGGGGGCAAAACATGCTAATTTAATGTACGAATGTATAGCACATGTTTTAATCCCCACATCAATACATAAAATTATTCTGAAATATATTATCCCACAGTTTGGTACAAAAGTAACCTGCCAGAGTTGTCATATTTCATTTATGACAACTCTGGCAGGTCACAGCGCACGTCAACACTCATATAATTTAATGTGTTCAGGGAGGGAACCTACAAAGGCTTTCACCTTATTTTACCGATATCCTTCCCTGTAACTTTAGAAGCTTTATGTATTATAGGAGGTTACATATTATTATGAAGAAAAATTTATTATCAAAAATCAGTTCATCCGCCGTTATGCTCACAGCATGTCTTGCACTTATTACAATTGTACTTCCATTCGGAAAAATCACAATTGATGAGTCGGGAGTTAATTATGATTCTGAGGTGAATACACTTGCGGATGATCAGCATGAGCCTATGAATCATATCTAAAATTATTTTTTATTTTTTTTTTAGAATATTGCAATAAAATTTGTTTTTAAAGTTGTTCCTACCAAAACTACTCAATATAACGCATCTTTTTATCTCGCCAAGATAGGCTATGCCTCTGTGCATAGCCATTTTATTTTCAGCTCTTTTCTGGTCATTCCATAGCATGCTGTACATAGATGAATAAACACTCGTCAACCTTCGATTTCTTAGGGAATTCTGCATTATAAAAGAATCCTTCTTATCCGACTCATCATAATTTCCACAATTCCCCATATAACTTGCTATAGGTCTCATAATATACTCATACATGCTCAAGCAATTGTTAATATCGTCTTCCCTATTCTCATATATACTTAACATAGCCATATAGCACTCTTTATTTTCCTCATAGCTTAACGCATTTGTAAGAAAAAGATTTTGTAAACATGACAGCTCCTCAATTGTCAGGTATTTTTCTTTACTCGGAGATACAGCAATGCGGTAAGGCAAGGTACATTCCATTGCACTCTTTAGCTGTGCAACGAATTCATCATCATCTATGAATTTATTATCTCTTAAAATCCATGCTCTTAAGCGCTTAACCATCTGCATGTTTTGAGGCACATCCAAGGAAACAACCTTCTCAATTTCATTCAACATGTTGTCCACTTCCTGACTATTTTCACAATTTAGCCCTATCCTGAATTTTTCAAGTAATTCCTGTGCTTTAACATTAGAACTTATAAGCTCACTCTGGCTAAGTTCTCCCGACAAACCAAGCTTTTCAAATAACTTATGTATATTTGAACACTGTGGTCTTGTACGCTTCCTCTCTATACGGCTTATAGTCCTCTCAGAACATATACCATCCCCTAATTTATACATGCTCATATTGAGCATTTTTCTCCTGATTCTGATTATGTCCTCTATGCAATATACTTCTCTGTCAACATATATATGGCTATATTCAAATGTATCCTCTCGAACACCACATCTTTTGTAAATTTCACCTAAAACATTCCTTGTATATCTGCACCATATATATTGAGCCTCATCTGAAAATTCATCAGTGTTACCATACAATTTGTCATAATTCTCATCGATTAATGTATCTTGTTCCATATCTTTAATTAAACTATCCCAATATGAAACATCTTCCTTGTTATTCATCCTCAGTAATTCTATCTTTATATCCAGCAGTTCACATAAATAAAAAGCTCTTAAACAATTGCGCAAAGCTTCTATCGCCTGTGTGACAAGATTCATCAATTGATTTATCTTTTTCTCATTCTGCAGCCCTGTCCTTATTTCCAAAAGGCATAAATAATAAACAGCTTTAGGATATATCTTAGCTTTAGTCAACACATCAAAAAGCGATTTATCTATATATTCTATCGCCCCTCTTATAAATCTTTTCCCAATCTCAGGCGAAACATATCTCCAATACTCTAACAACAGATTAATTTCATCGACAGCCAATCTGCGATTAGAAAAGAACTCCTTCACACTTCCCCTGTCTTTCATCCTGCTTACAGTAAGTCTGGAAGCATCCGCATACATTTTCTTTAGCTCGGCATCACCAGCGCCATTGTAGCATCTTATCTGTGCCTTCATTGCCATGTAAAATTGCAGCTTTAAATTTATATCAATATTTTCAGCGGTATCTCCACTTTCAAAAAGCTTTTCCTGAACTGCCATTTCCTCAAGAAGCTTATCTGCCTCATCCATCTTTTCATGCTGTATAAGACTTATAATCTCTTGTCTGGTTTTCCAGTATCCATACTCATCGGCATATACCATATTCTCAAAATTCTCCGGTGCAACACCAAGTCTTCCCAATAGTCTGTCCTGAACCAGCTTACTGACTTCCCTTTCGCCATTCTCGATACGGCTCATAACACTTTGGTCGCAAATACCGTCACATACCACATTCATGGAGACATTATATTTCCTGCGCAACTCCGTTAGATATTTACCGAATTCATAACTATCATATACCATACCAAGTCACCTCTTAACTGCGAACTGATATATACATTATACCACAATAAAAAAACAAAGACTACATACCAGACAGGTAGATAGTCTTTGTTAAACCAACTCGTTAGTTAAATCTTTATTAAGCTTGAATTAAATTTTACTTTTAATCCATATACTACGTTATATGTGCCGCTTTAAAGCAATAATTTTTCTAAATTTACACACTATATAAGCCTACTTACGCATATTCTAACTTTACACACTTATATAAGCTTACTCACGCATATAGCCTTTTTCTCTTATGACATCAATTACACTCTCAACGTACTTTGCACAGATCTCATCTGTCTCGGCCTCGACCATTACACGGACAAGAGGCTCCGTTCCCGATTCACGCACAAGAATACGTCCCGAGTCACCTAAGCTGTCCGCTACAGCCTTAACTGCTGCCTGAACATCCGCATCATCCTGTGCGGCACGCTTATCTGTAACCCTTGCATTCCTGAGAACCTGCGGATAGATTGAGAGACCCTCGCAGAGCTCGCTCATCTTCTTCTTTTTTGCCATCATGACTTCCATCATCTTAAGGCTGGTGAGAATACCGTCGCCTGTTGAAGCATACCTGGAGAAAATGATGTGTCCCGACTGCTCCCCGCCGATTCGGCATCCGTTCTCACACATATACTCGTATACATATTTGTCACCTACAGCAGTCTTGGCATAACCTATTCCCTGCTCATCGAATGCCTTATACAGACCGAAGTTGGACATTACGGTAGTTACAACTGTATTGTTCTCAAGCTTGCCCCTCTCCTTCATATACCTTCCATATATGTAGAGGATGTGGTCACCTGTGATGACATTTCCCTTCTCATCGACACAGAGACATCTGTCCGCATCGCCATCATAGGCAAAGCCCACGTCAAGTCCATTCTCAACCACTAACCTCTGAAGTCCCTCTATATGTGTCGAACCTGCGTTCATATTGATGTTGGTGCCGTCCGGATTGGCATTTATGACATAAGTCCTGGCACCTAGTGCGTCAAAAACGGATTTTGCAATATTCCATGCACTTCCATTGGCGCAGTCAAGCCCCACCTTCATGCCCTTGAACGAATATATGCCCAACGATATGAGATAGCCCATATATCTGTTGCGTCCAGATACATAGTCAACCGTACAGCCTATTCTGTCCTTGTGCGCATAAGGAATCTCCTCATAACGCTCGCCGAACACCTCAAGTCTTCCGTCGATATATGCCTCGACAAGCTCTATGGTCTTTTCATCCATCTTCTCGCCCTGTCCGTTGATAAGCTTGATTCCGTTGTCATAGTACGGATTGTGGCTTGCCGATATCATTATTCCACAGTCAAAGTTGTCCGTTCTTGCCACATAAGCAACAGACGGTGTTGTTGTGACATGGAGCAGGTACGCATCCGCACCTGAGGCAACAAGACCGCCTACCAATGAATACTCAAACATATAGCTCGAACGTCTTGTATCTTTTCCGATTACTATTCGTGCAGGAGTATCATCCCCATTCCTCTTCTTAAGCTCACCATAATACCACCCAAGGAATCTTCCCACCTTGAATGCATGGTCTGCTGTAAGATTTACATTTGCTTCACCACGAAAACCATCCGTACCAAAATATTTTCCCATAATAATCTCCATTCTGCTTTTAATATAGTTTTAAGCCATCGGGATATTGTCCAATATAATCCTCGCTTAACATTTACAGGCGCCGACCTAATATATATATGCCGGTAATTATGTGAATATAAATCAATTTTTTTACTATGTAAGCCAATTTCCCAACTCACAACAATGTATCCATATTTTAGAATAAAAAATGTGCGCCTTGATTATATCAAAACGCACATTCTTTGTAAATATAAAACTTATTTTTTAAACATTTCTCATACACCATTATTTTCCTGGATTGTGCCATTCATGCAAAACAGCTTCTACCTGTGCAATTAGCTGCTCCTTATTGGGAATATAAGAAACATAGCGCGAAGCAAAGATATTGTTGGATAAACCGCCAAGAGCATATTCAGCAGCTACACTATCTTTGTCCGTACAAAGAATAATACCGATTGGCGGATTATCATGTTCATCATTTACTTCTGCAGCATAATAGTTCAGATACATATTAAGCTGCCCGGCAGCTTCCGGTGTGAGCTTAGTTGTCTTTAACTCAATCAGCACATACGCCCGGAGAATTTTATTGTAGAAAACCATATCCACATAGTAGTGGGTATTGTTAAGTGTAATACGCTGCTGCGTTCCTACAAACATAAACCCGCGTCCTAATTCCAACAAAAATTTCTCAATTTGTGTGACCAATGCTTTTTCAAGGTCGCTTTCAAGCATTGGCTTGTTCTCCGGCACACCCAGAAATTCAAATACATACGGGTCTTTGATAATATCCAGCGGAGTAGCCATTTCAATTCCCTTTTCTGCAAGAGCAAGAACGGTTTCCTTGTTCGTCTTTCCCTCTGAGAGTAACAATCGTTCATAGAGGGACGTGGAAATCTGCCGCTTTAATTCGCGTATCGACCACCCGGAGTTGATGGTCTCTTTTTCATAAAAGCTGCGTTTGTCCGGGTCTGAAATCGTCAACAGCTCACAATAATGCGACCAACTCAATTTTCCAGACACTGTCTGGAATTTTTGATGCTGCATATAGAGCAGGCGCATATTGTAGAGATTAGAAACGGAAAAACCTTTCCCAAATTCATCTGTCAATTTTTTCGAAAGCTCCTTTAAAGTCTGCTTTCCATAATCTGCCCTGTCTTTATTTTCTTGTTCATGCCCAACAATAATCTTTCCTACGTTCCAATAAGTAGACAACAATTCTGTATTTACTTGTACCGCCACGCGTTGGCGTGCATTTAATAATAATTCTCTGATTTCATTCATCATAGAATCAGTATATGTCAAATCACTCAATTTTAACGCCCCTTTCAAGCTGGAGTACAATAAGTATAACACAAAAACTTTTCCTCTTCCATATTGATAAAATTATTCCCTCGTTGCTTTCTCATTATATTCCGGCTCTTTGCCCTGCCGCAAAATGTTACGTAAAGGACGCGATAATAAAAATCTTATTCTACGGACAGGACAGATGAAAGGCAAGTAAATGCCGGAGAAAGCAGAAGTCTATTCATATAAAATATAAAGCAAAAATGCCGAAAAGCCTTGAAACATAAGGCTTTTCGGCATTTATCTTTTAAGAAGATATTTATTTTTATATATTATCTCTCAGCTCTCATAGGGTTATTGAGAAAATCCTCATAGGAAAGTCTTATTCCTTCTTCAAGCTCCGTCTTATATGTCCAGCCAAGCTTAGCTGCCTTTGAAACATTGAGAAGCTTTCTCGGAGTACCGTTAGGCTTGGAGGCATCCCAGCGAATCTCACCTGTGTAACCGATAACCTTGGCTACAAGCTCTGTGAGCTCCTTGATTGAAAGCTCCTTGCCTGTTCCGGCATTGACTGTCTCGTCACCGCTGTAGTTATTCATAAGGAATACGCACAGGTTGGCAAGGTCATCAACATAGAGAAACTCTCTGAGCGGACTTCCGTCTCCCCAGCAGGTAACATAAGGGAGATTCTGCTCCTTCGCCTCGTGGAATCTTCTGATAAGTGCAGGAAGAACATGGCTGTGTGTAGGATGATAATTGTCATTCGGACCATAAAGGTTAGTAGGCATTACAGAAATATAGTCTGTTTCGTACTGCTTGTTGAGGAACTCACAGTACTTAAGACCTGATATCTTTGCAAGAGCATACGCCTCGTTGGTTTTCTCAAGCTCAGATGTGAGAAGGCAGCTCTCAGGCATAGGCTGTGGTGCCATTCTTGGATAAATACATGATGAGCCAAGGAACTCCAGCTTCTTACAGCCGTTCTGCCATGCGGAATGAATAACATTCATCTCAAGGGTCATGTTGTAGTACATGAAATCGGCAAGTGCCTCCTGATTAGCAACGATGCCGCCAACCTTTGCAGCTGCTAAGAATACATACTCCGGCTTCTCCTCTGCGAAGAACTTCTCAACGTCCTCCTGCCTGCACAGGTCAAGCTCCTTGTGCGTCCTTGTAATAATGTTCTCATAGCCCTGTCTTTTTAATTCTCTTACAATTGCCGAACCAACCATTCCGCGATGTCCGGCAACATATATCTTCGCATTCTTTTCCATCATAACTTTCTTTTCCTCACAATCTACGCTGGGACACGGTGTCAGACCCCTGTCCCAATGATTTGGGACAGGGGTCTGACACCGTGTCCCATATTTGCTGTTTTATTTGAGAAGAGCCTTCTCGCGCTTAGCAAGCTCTCGGTCATGCTCTGCCATAATCTTTACAAGCTCCTCGTATGAGGTCTTCTGTGGGTTCCAGCCAAGAACGGTCTTAGCCTTGGCAGGATTGCCCCAGAGGTTATCTACATCTGTAGGACGGAACCACTGTGGGTTGACACACACAAGCAGCTTGCCTGTGGCTGCGTCATAACCCTTCTCGTCAACACCTGTTCCCTCCCAGCGAATAGTAATCCCATTAGAAGCGAATGCCTTCTCCGTGAAATCTCTTACTGTGTGCTGCTCACCTGTCGCAATAACGAAGTCCTCAGGCTTCTCCTGCTGCATAATGAGCCACATGCACTCAACATAATCCTTTGCATAGCCCCAGTCTCTGAGTGAGTCCAGGTTGCCTAGCTCAAGGTGATCCTGGATACCCTCTGCAATTCTTCCTGCTGCAAGTGTAATCTTTCTGGTAACGAAATTCTCACCGCGGCGCTCTGATTCATGATTGAAAAGAATGCCGTTTACAGCGAACATGCCATAGGCCTCACGGTACTCCTTAATCATCCAGAAGCCATACTGCTTTGCGATAGCGTAAGGGCTGTATGGGTGGAAAGGTGTTGTCTCAGACTGAGGAACCTCCTCAACCTTTCCGTAAAGCTCGGAGGTGGAAGCCTGGTATACCTTAGTTTTCTTTGTAAGACCAAGCACTCTCACTGCCTCAAGCACGCGGAGCACACCTACAGCGTCAACATCACCTGTGTACTCAGGTGCGTCAAATGATACCTGTACATGTGACTGAGCTGCAAGATTGTATATCTCATCCGGCTGTACCTCTCCGATTATCTTGATAAGTGATATGGAGTCCGATAAATCTCCATCATGTAATGTTATGCTGCCGGCTCTCAAAAGATGATCAATTCTCGCTGTGTTTGATATGGAGGCACGTCTTGTTATACCATGTACCTCATAGCCCTTCTCAAGAAGGAACTCTGCCAAAAATGAACCGTCCTGTCCTGTAATTCCTGTAATTAAAGCCTTCTTCATCCAAATATCCTCTTCTTTCATATATTTTATATATCAGTTTATTAGGTTTCTTCACTTTTTCTAAAAGTTTATATCAAGTATATACTTAGTGTAACCGCATATATAGAGAAAAATTAGCACAATCTTGGTTTTCAATGATTCTCCCACGTTCTCTTGTACTCGCTCGGACTTATGCCCTCAAGCTTCTTAAAGCTCCTGCTGAAATAATTTGCGTCATTCATGCCTACCCTGCTGCCTATTTCGTCTATGCTAAGCTCCGTGAATCTCAGCATTTTTTTTGCCTGTGTTATTCTCTTAGAAAGAATGTACGCATTGATTGTCGTGCCATACGTTTCCTTGAATATTTTGCTCATATAAAATTTATCAATATAAAACGAAGCTGCCAGCGAATCAAGTGTTATCTTTTCCATATAATGCTCATCAAGAAAGGACTTTATCTCAACAATCTCACGCCTCTTTTTACCGCCCGAGGCGTTCTCCGGATGCCATGACTGCTCCATGATGACAGCAAGCAGTTCATTTAGGAGCGCATTGAGCTTCATGTCCCTTATATAATCCTCAGAACCCGCTATATTGTACAGATTAGAAAAAATATCCTCATACCTTTCACCATTTTCAAATCTTATTAAATTCGGTCTCGCTGTGCCGTCTGTTCTGTGCGTCACCTCGACCTCAACGTAAACTTTTCTTCTTTTCGTTTCCACTTAAAACCCTCCTTACCCAACCATACCGGTCGGCATAGTGATTTCAGCTTTTTCG
>ENA-OPMP01001427-OPMP01001427.1-human-gut-metagenome-genome-assembly--contig:-NODE-1427-length-10395-cov-1.825822_pt1 | contig 10395 bp, 7 predicted proteins | sample MGYA00241527_ERZ501751 | MGnify/ENA primary metagenome ERZ501751 (study PRJEB25962, sample SAMEA2042647) | human gut metagenome | biome: human gut; feature: human-associated habitat; material: faeces... | reverse complement strand
TGAGAACTGCCATAAATGTATTAAGAATTAACTTAATGATTGAGAGATACAGTGTGTTGGTAAACGCTGTCATGAACTGCTGGCTCTTAAGCTTACCTAACTCTGTAAGTCCGAACATGTTAACGAAGTTAGCTATACCTGAATAGTAAGGCTGAAGACCTGACTTATACTCTGTAAAAGCATATCTTAAACCTAACATAGGTAAATAGTTAAAAATAACAAGGAAAACCAAAACCGGTAAGAGCATTACATAGAACCATCTGTAGATGTACATTCTTCTCCAAATGCTCTTGGAATTTCCCAGGAAATGAGGATCTACCTCAGGCTTTTTCTTTAACTTATAAACGTCAAGGAAAACACCTGCAACACCTACGATTGTACCGATAATTACAATCGGGAGGCCAAGTCCCACCTCCATATTAGGGGCTCCATGCCAACCGCATGTATTGTTATATGCTACACCAAATACTACAGCTGAAAGAACAGTTGTAATAATTGAAAATTTTTCATACTTAACCGCACAGAGGATAATGGACGCTGCAAGAAGTGCCATAAATAAATACCATACCCACTGATGCTCATAGTTCATCATACCGAACGAGTTGTAATAATCTACTACCTTGTACCCCAATGCCGCATCATACTTCATTGCAGGGGTTAATTTGTCATAATCTGAATTCTGAATAAACGGAAACATACCGCCAATAAACGAAATAACCGCGCCGGCTATTGCAATAGGTCTTATGTTGCGCTCCTCGCGTCTTACCTGCCATCCACAGCCCGGGCATTTCTTCGCCTTCTTAGGTATCTCGGTTCCACATGCTTTACATAACATTAGCAATACCTTCCTTTACGAAAAATGTATAGTTATTTGAAAAGTTGCCGAAGCAACAATTATTTAGATTATCAACGCCTTTACCTTGAAATACTGCCGGGAACCTGATGGCTCCCGACAGTCCCATATCTTACATAATTAATTATTCTTGAGCCACTCGCAAATAACTACCAGAAGATAATTAGTTGTTAAATGAATCTAATACTGACTGAGAAAGTGCTCCGCAGTTAGCCTGATACTCAGCAATAGCCTCAGCACCTGTCATCTGTCCCTGAGCAACAGCTGCGATAAGTCTTGTCTTCTCGTTCCAGATTGTTGACTGGTTCTCAAGAGACTCATCTGTAGCGTTCATCTTAGGAGCGAACTTAGAATTCTCGTTGAAGATGCTAAACGAATTACGAGCTGCTTCTGTTGTAGATGTACCGGCACCTGGGTCTCCATCCGGGTAAACTGCTGAATCGAAATCAGCAATCTTTAACTGTGACTCGAAAAGGTTCTTAGCAGTCTTAGATGACTTACCATCTCTTGCAGCAGACTCTGTAAGCTGGAATACGAACTTGCCGTCATCACCGACAACATAGTGTGTACCCTCTACACCGTACTGCCATAATGTCTGAACCTCACCACCATCAAGGATTGGATCGATGAAATACTTGAATACGCCTTCCGGATTCTGGCATGCTGATGTAATACAAATCATAGGAGAAAGTCTCTCTGTGTAAGCCCCAACCTCAGCGATTGGCTTAAGTACCCATACACCTTCATCCCAGCCCTTGTTAGCAAGCTTGTCTGTGATTGTCTGTGCCCATGTACCAGCCCAGTATGTAAATACTGAAGATGCAAGGTTAGCGTCCTTATTAGTAAACTTGTTACGAGCTTCCTTTGTTGAAGCATTCTGTGTAGCTGGATCAAGAATCTTATCATCAATTGCTGTCTTAAGTCTGTCCATAGCCTTCTTCATAGCGTCTGTTGTAAATCCATCTACCCAAGTGCCTGCTGTCTCATCATAGTAGAAATCAGGGTAAGCGTCCTGATAGAACTCAGGAAGGTAGTTTACATATGGAGCCTCACCTGTTACAAGACCTGCAGCAAGAATCGGAGCAGCACCTGTAACATTCTTAAGAGCTGCTAAGAACTCCTGATACTCAGCCCATGTTGTCGGAAGAGTATCCTCTGTGTAGCCAGCCTGCTCAGCAAGAGCCTTGTTAACATATGTAACACAGCCGCCGCCACGAGCCGGATACATACCATAGATGCCTTCTTCTCCATCCGGTCCCTTAGTTAACCATGTGTTGATAACTGAATCAGCATATGAGTTAAGTCTGCCTGAGTTAGCAATCTCAGAATTATTCCATGCATCTGTCATGTTCCAGAGGTTACCCTGTGCAGCATAGGATGCATAGAAGTTAGATGGAAGAACAACTACATCTGCAAGTGTTGACTTATCGTTAAATGCGATACCGATCTGATCAGCATAACCGCTGTGGTCAGGACGTACCCACTCGATCTCGATTCCGAGCTTCTCCTCTAATGCTTTGTAGAATGCCTCAGCATAGTTGTCGCCCTCCTTGAAGATTGTTCCGTCCCACATAACCTTAATCTTCTCCGGCTTAACAATCTCAGCCTGCTGGGTAGTAGTCTCCTCGGATGAAGTTACATCTGTTGTAGAATCTGTTGATGTTGTCTCTGTGGATGTTGTCTCCGGAGCAGTTGTAGTGCTGTTGTTGCCTGTTGCACTGTTACATGCTGTCATAGAGAGTGCCATAGTAGCTACAAGTCCAAGAGAGACAGCCTTTTTTGTCATCTTTTTCATTGTAAGAAATGACCTCCTTTAAAAAAAATAAAGATAAATGATTGTTACAAGATTTCCCCCATTAAGAGTATAATCTTGTTCCTCAATTAGCATTAGTAATAATTCTAATTTCGGTACATTCATACTACCACATTTTATACAAAATATACAAGTACTATTTTTATTATTTTTAATTTTTTTCTTCATAATTTTTAACGATATATTGTTTTGTATTGTTTAATGTTGTTTTATGTATATATTATGTTTGTTTCTAGCTAAAAGCAACATGTTGATTTTACATTTAGTATGTAAGCGTTTCCACATTTTATGTCAGTTTTGCATAATTTTCACCAAAAACAGGTAATATTACTATAAGAACAGATAAATTCAGTCTTAAAATAAAGCTACTACTTTCATTTCAGGTGTGGTATAATTTGGAAACTATGTTAATTAAATATCAAAATACTTTTATCTGTGATAGTTATTTACATATCTGACCCATTGTTTTATCATTAAATAAACTATCCTTAATAATATATCTGTACAAATATGCTGGAGGTATTTATGGAATTCCTGTATTTTCTCGAGAGCATCAGAAACGGGGTGCTCAACATTTTCTTTATTATATGTACATCCTTTGGTGAAGAGCTGGTGCTCATCAGCCTGTTCGCCATAATATACTGGTGTATCAATAAGAAGCTTGCATACAGAATCGCTTTTTCATATTTCATGTCGGGAATTGTTGTCCAAGGACTTAAGATTCATTTCAGGATTGAAAGACCATGGGTGATTGATCCGGATTTCAAGCCGGTTGAGGCGGTCATGGACACGGCGACAGGCTATTCATTCCCAAGCGGCCACACCCAGAGTTCTGCCAGCCTTTACAGCTCGATTGCATTCCACTTTAAAAAGCGCGGCGTGTACGTCATGTCCTTCGTACTTATCGCACTTGTTATGCTCTCGCGAATGTATCTCGGCTGCCATACACCTAAGGATGTGCTCGTAAGCTTTGTAGTAACCCTGCTTATAAGTGCTGTAGTGAGCTTTATATTCGACAGCTTCAATTCGACACTTGTCACAGATATGCTCGTGTCACTGCTGATATTGATATTGTCCGCATTCCTTTTCGGCTATTCTTACTACCTTGTAAATACAGGAGCAACAACCGATGTCCTTGCCATGGATGGTTTCAAGGCAGCCGGGGCGGGCATAGGCTTCTCTGTTGGCTGGTTTATCGAAAAGCATTATATCAGATTCAATCCTAAGAACAGCCATATTGCATTACAGATATTGAAGGTTGTACTTGGACTTGCAGGTGCCCTCGTCATCAAGAGCGGACTAAAGCTCTTGCTTGGAAACACAATGATATCCAATACAATCCGCTATGCCATCGTTGTATTATGGATTGCGGTTGCATATCCGCTTATTATTAAGAAATTTTTCAAAGAGAAATAACCTCGCATGCTTTCCGTGAATCAATTCAGACTGCCTGACACACAGCATACAAGGTCATGGGTTTAATATGTTACAATTAAAGCCATGACCTTGTCTCTATGACATCTTAAATTATTACGGATATTATTCCTGAGTACTGCCCAACACTGTTTCTCTAAAGCTCCTCTTCTATATCTATGTTCTTCTCTTCACTTATCTGCGCTTTTCCCGATGTTATATCGGTGGCTTCCTTTATAACTCTTTCTCTCATATCCTCCGGGACGGTGATTATAAGGCTTACATCCGCCGCATATATTATGTCCTCAACCGTCCAGCCGTTCTGTGCAGCCGTATACTGGATTTTTCCTGCTCCTGAATAATCTGTTGTGACAGTTATCCTGCTTCCCTTAGTCCGTCTTGCCAGCGTGCTGTTGTCAATTGCATCCAGAGAGGCTTTCTGGTATGCTCTCACAAGCCCGCCTGTCCCTAAGAGGGTTCCGCCGAAGTATCTTGTGACTATTATTATACAATCATGTATTTTCCTGCCTGTAAGCACTTCCAATATAGGTTTCCCCGCTGTTCCTGACGGCTCTCCGTCATCAGAAAACCTCATAAGCTCATTGTTCCCACCAAGGACATACGCATAGCAGTTATGTCTGGCGTCCCAATATTTTTTTCGTGCCGCTTCTATATAAGCCAGTGCCTCCTGCTCATCACTGATTCTGAATGCCGCTGCAAGAAAGCGCGATTTTTTTTCCTCATAATAGCCTTCCCCGCCTTTTTTTAAAAAGATTACACTGTCTGCCATAATTTCTCCTGAATATTCCATACTTAATTTAGTGCTTAAGCTGTCGCTGCAGCGCACGCACTTTATTTTCCTTTAAGAGCTTAAAACCAGAATAATATGTAAAAAATCAATTGTAAAGAAATAATTTGCTTTATTTGAAGAATGTTTTTTGCTATAATATAGAAATCGGAGGTTATTCACTATGAATTATGGTTCAAAACAGATACGGAAAAAGATAAAATCTCTGCGCTCTCCTTATGAAAAAATAGGCAGGAAGGCAGTTGTGCTTTTTTTTAAATTAATCACTGTATGCATTGTGGTCTGCTTTGTCATGCTGACCTGCGTAGGGCTGGGAGCATTCACCGGAATCATCGAGACAGCACCTCAGATTTCACTGGACGCCGTATCCCCGCAGTGGTACCAGTCATATATCTATGACAGCGACGGCAACAAGGTCGAAACCCTTGTCGCATCGGGTTCAAACAGAATCGAGGCAAGCATAGACGATATGCCGAAGCATCTTATAAACGCATTTATCGCAATTGAGGATGCCCGCTTTTACTCACACAACGGAATTGATCCGCAGGGCATCGTGCGCGCGGCATACAAGACAATTAAGAACAAGTTCAAGAGCACACAGGGAGCAAGCACCATCACGCAGCAGCTTATCAAGAATAATATTTTCTCTGCTGAGAGTGAGAACGGTCTTATAGACACCTTCAAGAGAAAATTTCAGGAGCAGTATCTGGCTCTTATCCTGGAGCAGAGTGTTGACAAGGACACTATCCTGCAGAATTATCTGAACACAATTAACCTGGGCAATAACAATCTGGGCGTTCAGGCTGCCGCACAGAATTATTTCAATAAAGATGTGTCTGAGCTTACTATCTCAGAGAGTGCGGTTATTGCAGCAACAACATCGAATCCTTACAAATACAATCCTGTCCGTTTTCCTGAAAACAACAAGACCAGACGTGCCATCGTCCTTAAGAATATGCTCGAGCAGGAGCTTATAAGCAAAGCCGAATATGATGAGGCACTGGCCGATAACGTCTATGACCGTATAATGAATGTGAAGAACACGTCGACCGGTTCGACCGCATATTCATATTATACCGATGCCCTCATATCCCAGCTCATGCAGGATCTGATGAATCTTAAGGGCTATACGCAGACTCAGGCATACAATCTTGTATACCGGGGCGGACTGCAGATTTATTCATGCGAGGACAGTGAGCTTCAGAAATATGCCGAAAGTGCGGTAAACAATCCTGATTATTATTCAGGGCGTTACGATTTCACTCTCAGATACCGGATCCAGATAAAGGACAAGGCCGGAGATCACCACAGCTATACCGAGAACTCCATACTGAATTTTTATCAGTCAACTCTCGGCATTTCCGGCTTCACTCTCCTTTTTTCAACGGAATCCGAAGCACAGGAAGCTATAAACAATTTTAAATCATATATACTTAAAGAGACGGAAGGCACAGTTGTGGATGGTACCGAAAACATAACATATACCCTTGAACCACAGGCCTCCTTCGTTCTTATAGAACAATCAACAGGTTATGTAAAAGCACTTGTGGGAGGGCGTGGCGACAAGACCCACTCACTGGTTCTTAACCGTGCTACCGACTCAACTCGTTCACCGGGTTCAAGCTTTAAGCTCCTTACTGTATATTCACCTGCACTTGATACAGCCGGGATGACACTTGCCACAGTGTATGATGACGTGCCTTATCTGTATTCTACAGGCAAGCTCGTAACCAACGTCGATGACGAATACCATGGTCTTATGACAATTCGTGAGGCGATAACAGTTTCACGAAATGTACCTGCCGTCAAGATTATTACCGATATTACACCTGAGCTCGGCTACAGCTACGCACTCAGCTACGGCATTTCTACCCTCACGCCTGAGGAGCAGCATTATCAGGCAATCGCTCTTGGTGGTATAACCAATGGTGCAACCAACTACGAAATGACCGCCGCATACGCAGCCATTGCCAATTATGGCGTATACAATGAGCCTAAGCTCTACACAAAGGTGCTCGACCATGATGGCAACATTCTCATAGATAATACCACATCGTCAAGCCACCGTGTAATAAAAGAATCCACCGCATGGCTTCTTGACAGTGCACTCAGGAGCGTTGTGACGGACAATATCACCTTCCTTGACAGCAAGAATATGTATTATGCCGGAAAATCAGGTACGTCACAGCTCAACACCGATAAATGGTTTATAGGCTTCTCTCCTTATTATACTGCCGGAGTATGGATTGGAAATGATGACAGTACACCTGTCAACACCAACTACTATACAATGCCACAGCTTAATATCTGGAAAGATATTATGGAGCACGCACACGAAGGCTTAGAATACACTGAGTTTCAGAAGCCATATAATATAGTGGAGGCTGAGGTCTGCGCTTCATCCGGTAAGCTTGCCATACCGGGACTGTGTGACAGCGACCCTAGGGGAAGCCAGATAATTAAAGAATATTTTGAGGACGGTACAGTCCCTACAGAAGTATGTGACGTCCATATTCAGGTCACGATGTGTAAGGATTCAAATAAGATAGCAACAGACAGTTGTCCTCCGGAATCACGCTTTAAGGCAGTATACATCAAGAAAGATTTGTCACTCATTCCTAATATCGACCAGTATATTGTGACAGATTTAGGTTATGTAATCACCCCTGATAAGCTGAATGACGAGTGCGATATTCACTCACATTAATCACTCAAAAGCACCATAACAACATGCTTTTAAAAATATGAGCCAAAAGAGCTTCCGTGATAATAAGGCACACCCTGCATTATGCATGCCCACAATTATCACGGAAGCTCTTTTCATTCTTTTCCGGCGCTTATCTTTTCATCTTAGGATTAGTGAACAATGAGGCGATAAATCCAAATATAAGTGCTCCCGAAATTCCAACTGCACCTGCCTTAAAGCCTCCCTTAAATATTCCCAAAAGACCTTCAAGGTCAACAGCCTCCTTCACGCCCTTCCACAATACATTGCCAAAACCCAAAAGCGGCACTGTCGCTCCGGCGCCTGCCCAGTCCGCAAATGGCTGATATAATCCCACAGCACCAAGCACAGCACCCGTACATACAAGCAGTACCATTATCCGTCCCGGCATCAGCTTAGTCTTTTCCATGAGTATCTGGACCAGCACACAGATAAGCCCTCCCACAACAAATGCCTTAACATAATCCATAATCTTCTCCATTCAAGCTCTAATATTTATTTTCACAATATTTCAAAATATTCTGTACAAAAGCCACAGCTCTGCGTTATACATCCTTCTAATCTATCCGCTCAAGTACAACTCCATGTGCTATACCCGGTATGCTCATTCCCTCATTATAGCTCACAGTCGACATAAGAGCGCCTGTCGGGGCAAACAGAACACGCTTAAATTCTCCCTCCTCCATGCGCTTCAGTATATATGAGCAGAGTGTCGCCGCCGCACATCCGCAGCCGCTTCCTCCTGCATGTGTATCCTGTGTATTCTGGTCAAATATTATCATACCGCAATCCGAATGTATGCCGGATATATTTATTCCCTTTTCGTTCAACAGATCAATGAGAATCCGCTGTCCAATATATCCCAGATCACCGGTAAAAATCTTGTCATAATACCCGGAATCAGCACCTAAATCCTTGAAGTTAGCATATATCATATCCGCACACGCCGGAGCCATGCTCGCGCCCATATTGAACGAATCCTTGACACCATAATCCACAATCTTTCCTGTAGTTATGCCTTTTATACACACTTTTCCTGAGAAAGCCGCATTATTACCCACAGCCCTTTCAAGTATTACGCCTCCACTGCCTGTCACCGTCCATGTCGCCGACAATGGCCGTTGATTTCCATATTCAAGCGGAAACCTAAACTGCTTCTCTGCGCTGGCAAAATGGCTTGAAGTTACCGCAATAACCCTGTCGGCACAGCCACCGGCCACCAGCATTGAGCCAAGCGACATTCCCTCACCCATCGTTGAACAGGCTCCGAACAAGCCAAAATACGGAATATTATACTTGGCAAGACCGAAGGATGAGGCGATAAGCTGCCCTAACAAGTCGCCGGAAAGAATGTAGCGTATATCCTTTTCACTTAGCTTAGCCTTGTCAAGAAGATGTGCCACAACCTTTTCCTGAAGGGTGCTCTCCGCCTCCTCCCATGTATTCTGTCCCGCCATCGGATCCTCTACCACCTCGTCAAACAAGCTTCCAAGCGGTCCATCTCCTTCCTTCTTACCCGCCACGCTCGCCCTTGCAGTGATGACCGGCGGCTCATCAAATAAAACGCTCTGTTTTCCAATCATTTTTACACTCATAACGAAATAAAAAAGCCATCTTAGGGCATCCTTTCTAAATTCTTTTACTAGAATACCCTAAAATGGCAAATTATATTCATCGTGATTTCTGCAGCATTCCAAACGGATATGGAATCCAGCTTACAGCTTATCGCTCATAATGTTCTTGTAGCCTTCTCCGTATATCTCGTTCGCACTCGATATTATCATAAACGCATCCTTATCCTCACCCTTTACTATCTCTTCAATAGCCGGTCCCTGCTGCTTTCTGGCAACACACAGTATCACGCGCTTTTCCTTTCCGCTGTATGCGCCCTTTCCCCGCAGGAAAGTCACCGTTATGTCTATCTCGTTCATAATTCTCTGCGAGATTGCCTCCGGATTGTCACTTATAATATAGAAGAGCTTCGCCTCATCCCCTCCGTACAGCACCAGATCAAGCACCTTGCCCTGAACAAACACCGAAATAAGCGCGTATATAATGATGTTGATGTCCTTGAACACGAACCCGGAGAACGCAACTATCACAATATCTGTGAGCAGGAAGATAACTCCTGTCTTGATATGCTTATATTTATCGTGCAGAACCTTCACTATAATGTCCGTTCCTCCTGTTGTCGCCCTGCTCTTAAATACAATAGCAACACCCACACCCACAAGAACGCTTCCTGCCATAGTCGCAATCAGAAGGTCATCCGTGAGCGCGCCAAGATGCGCAAGCTTATTTGTGAAATATGAGTTGAGCAGAATCGAAAAAAACGTGGAGGCAATAAATCTTATTCCATACTTCCACAGACCAAGAACCATTATCGGAACATTTATTATAAAGTAGAGTGTACCGGTCTCTATATTGCATATTCTGTTAAGAACAATGGCAAGTCCCGAGGCGCCTCCGGGTGCAAGATTATTAGGATCAAGAAAGAGGCTGATACCACAGGCATAAATGAATGAACCTATAGCTACGCCCAGCAGATTTATAATCATTCCTCCAAACCTATTCTCTCCTATGGAGGAGCCTATTTTCTTAATCTTCTCTACCATTCCAATCACCATTCCCCGGATATCAGATATTACACTATCATTAATTCCGAAATCATACATTAAATTTTTTCTTAAACAACTTCAGTTATACCCTTATTTACATGATGTCATGGGCAAAACATGCTCTATAAACCCAGCGTGTATAACGTATTATATTTATGCATATCA
>ENA-OPMP01001419-OPMP01001419.1-human-gut-metagenome-genome-assembly--contig:-NODE-1419-length-10460-cov-3.397117_pt1 | contig 10460 bp, 8 predicted proteins | sample MGYA00241527_ERZ501751 | MGnify/ENA primary metagenome ERZ501751 (study PRJEB25962, sample SAMEA2042647) | human gut metagenome | biome: human gut; feature: human-associated habitat; material: faeces... | reverse complement strand
TCTGTTTTAGTGTTTCGTGGTCAATGGAAGGGTAAAATTTCTTGCAGTCTATTTTCAAGCAATAGGTCATTTCTTCCGGCACGGTATCAACCGCCAACCGTAACTTCTTGTATGCTGCATGAATACCCTTGTTTGGTATTGCTGAATATGTGTCATCAGTGAAATACGCTAATAACTGCGGTTCAATCACCTGTAAAACCGCCCATTGTGCAATTCTGTCAGGGAAGAATGGAAGTTTGTATATTTCCCGTTCCTTCTTGCCGTCCTTTTTCGTAAAAGTGGCATATTCCGAAGTTTTGTATAAATGGTTTTGAAGCATCCATTGCAGACCCGCCAAATAGTAGTATGGTCTTTTCTCAATCTGCTGAACTTCCTTGTACCATCCTTTGCCTTTCTTTGCGTGTTGAAACGCAAGATACAGGTTATCCATTGAACAGATTTTTTCATAAAGATTGCCATACCGTTTCACGCTTGTCTGTTCCATTCTGTATGCACTGAACCGAACTTTCAACCCGTCAGGTGACGGTCTACTAATACAGCCCATGTATTTTGATGTTTTGCCAAGTGGCACGGTAATCAGTTTTCAGTACATTGATTTATAAGAACACCCCGCCATTTCTGACGGGGTGTTTCAAGTGATATTTGTGCATTTACTAACTGACTGCTGATATTCCGATTACGATTAGAAGAAGCATTATTCAGATTCCAATAGAAAGCACTGGTATTCAAGCCATTATTCCAATTAGCACCTAATTTAGTGACATTGGTTTTTTGTCTTTTTATTGTCTTTCTGCTTGAAAATCATCATCTTTAGCATCCTGATTACCTAAAATTGTGTGAATTACTGGTTGCCTGTTATGCTGCTACCTTTTTTCGATACACCAACCGACCGCCGACATTCCGACTACGAGTAGAAGAAGCATTATACAGACACCAATAGAAAGCACCGGCACTCAAGCCACTACTCCAACTAGCACCCAATCTAGCGACACGCCAACCAGTACCGTTCTGATTCCAACAGTAATCACCAACAGGAAGTGCAGTGTTTCCGTTGAACTCACCCGGTAAGAACAACCAATCAAAATCTTCTGAATAGCAGAAAGCGGAAATATAACCGTTTCCATACTTTGCTGTCATTCCCGTATCTTCATAAGGTGCTGCCTTAATGTCATCAGCAAAACCATGATCTGCAACATAGGTTTCACACTCACCTGTGGTTGCGTTTGCATAGTGATTGATTCCATCAATCCACCACCAAATGTTGCCCCAAAAGTTTTCTTCACCACGATATGACACAATCTGAATACCGTTAGCGTTGACAACTGAACCTGATGCATTACCAAGGGTGATTGTTGCACCTGTATTTTCTGTCATGGATGTTTTACCGTCATCAGTCTTTGAAACTGCACCGTTACCAATGACAGACTGCATATTGAAGGTTGCATATTCAATCAGCATAAGCATCTGTGAAGCGGATGCCGTCTGAACAACACCCTGTTCCCAACCAGTACCACGTTTTTCAGCAAGTTTTCTGATATTGCCACGGGTTGCGTTCTGTGTAAGTCCTGACAGCGGTTTTGCATTAGCAATACTGCATAACATATCAGCAGCAAAGTCAGCAACCTGTGAATCATCAAGAATGTACGCTGATGCAGATGCATCCCAAAGTGAACCTTCAAAGGCTGCAAGATATGCAACATCATTTTCCTGACCATTTACAATGAACGCAGGATGAAGTTTGAATCCCGCCTTTGGTGTATCTGATACATAGTATCTGATTTTTCTTGTGATTGCCCCCTTGGTTCTCTTTTCAGTTTTAAGCGGTACAACCTTGTAATAAAACTTTGGCTGTTCAACCATTACCTGAACGATTGTCCCGGCACTGAATTTCAGGTTTTCATCAGGTGATTCAGTACCTACCGGGTTACGGTCAACCGCCTGTGTCAGTTTTCCAGTAGTGGAAAATCCGGCTTCACCGTAATATGCAGCAACACGCCCGTCATTGGTAAGGTTGCAACGCTTTCTACCACCAAAGGCATTGATTCCGTCAAATCCTGAACCCGCTGAACGGTTTACTGCTCCGGCAAGTCTTGTGAACTTTTTATTTTCAAAATCCACTTCAACACCATAAATGTCACCGTCTGAATATCCAACAAAGGCTTTCAGATCAGCAATTTCTTTTTCAAGTGCCTGAATGTCACCAACCGTTGCATACGCACCCGGACTGACCGCAAGTGATACGTTGTCAGCGTTTCCTACTGTGGTATATAACTGTAAGTATGCAGCCGATACCGTAACACCGTTATATGGTGGCATATAACAGTTATTTGACTTTTCAATGCAGACTGCATACAGGATTTCACCCTTGTCAGGGTCAACGGCATATAAGCCAAGTGTACGCATATAGTAACCTTCTTTCAGGTCTACATTGGAATATGCTGCATCAATTTTGATTGCAACCTCATTTGTGCGGGTAACCTTGGAAACAAGGGTTGTCTGCTTGATGTTGCTAAGTGCGGTCAATGCCTGTAACTGACTTTCAGTGTACTGGGTACTGGAAGAACATACTTTTGTAAAATCAATGTTTCCTGACCCGGCAATCATCTTTGCCATAAGTGCCTGACCATTGTTTGTGATGTAAAGTTTTGAATACTCTGCCATCTTATCATTCCTTTCTATGTTGTTTTTATCTCAATGAAGTCTACCTGAACAACGCCGGATGCTGCCTTTGCATCCATATCTGCCCGGATTGTTTCATTAAAATCTGTTGAAATGGTTACCATTGCGGTATCTGTTGCCTTACCACCAAAGTTCACTGTACCCTGAACACTCACTGTTTCCTGACTGTCATTTGTGATGTTCAGCATTTCAGTCTGAACGATTCCACCACCAAAGACTGATGAACCGTTCACATCAAACACTTCCCGGAAATCGTTTGTGATGATAAATTCATTGATGAAGCAGATGCCACCACCAAAAAGAACAGCACCTTTGATGTTGCAAGGGATGCTGTTCTTAGATACAACCACAAGATTTTCAGGAATCATTGTGTTTATGATGTTTTCCAGTTCTTCCACCTGACCATATAATTCAAGGTCAGTGTCAATATACAGTGTGTACCCGGTCTTGAAATCACCAGTCACTTCAAAATCACTGTCACCACAAAGGACAAGCAACTTTTGAAGCAACGCTTTCCAAGTGTACGGGATTGTGTTGAACCACTTGCTTTGAACCCTTGAACGCCTTGATTCAAGGGTATCATCAGCAGTTGGGTATATTTTCAGCATCTTTTCAAATCGGCTGATTCCATATTCATCAGCGGTTGAAATGAAGCGGTTACGCAAACACCTGTCAGTTGCCGACCACATCAGACTAAATTCAGGGTTTTCCGCTTCAAGTGCTGCAACGGGTTCTTTGTAACTCTGCATGAATGGCGGTAAGTATGAAACAAGGTCAACTTCTCTTATCATGCAGAAACACCCCCTAACTTTGGTATGCAAAATTCTGTCAAGGTCATATTGCTTGCCGTGCCGTTCAGCTTTGTCCCGGTCACATCCACCACGCCATCAACACCAAGGATGCGGTTTTCAATCTGCGATACCCTGACAATGGTTTGTGATGTTTCTGACCAGTTCTTTCTTAATTCCAAGAAATACACATCAACTGCTTCTGCAATGGCTGCCTTGGTATTTGACCAGTTGTGACCTTCTTCAAAGGTTACCGTGGTCTTGACCTCAATACTGACAGGTGATGCACTTGCAACACTGACTACATGACCGATTGGTGCAAGTCCGTAACCTTCCCCGGCATTTTCTTCCGGGTCAAGTGTCTGCTGAACGTATTGAACAAGCGTTGAACTTGCTTCACCATAATCATCTGAATCAGTGATGACTACATGAACAGTACCCCCAACCGTCAGTTTCTTGTCCTTGGCTGCATTATATACGGCATCAAGCCACGGTTTGACTGCTGCCGGAACTGTTGAAATGATTGATTCATACCAGTTCTTGACCACTGTACTGACGATCATGTCAGCGGGTCTAATGTCACCATTCCAAACACGCTTGACCTTACATGACCCAACACCTTCAATGCCTTTGACCTTTGCCATATAATCAGCATGATTACCACCAAAGGACTGTTCATTGAAGCTGTCAAAATAACGCTGTCTGAAAACTTCTGTATCTTCTTCATCTTCACCGGGAATAAGTACACTTGTCAGGCTTGCCGTCTGCAATCCATCAATATATTCCATTGGTATCATATCCCCAAGGTACTGATTGCCAACAACACCTTCTGTTTCACACTGAACCTTGTATGTTCCCGGTGTGATCTGTTCAGTCACAATATAGTTGATTTCACCAATGTTGAAACGCTTTCCAGTAACATCAATGTTTGTTGGTGTGAACTCACCCTGTAAGATTGCCTTGGTTGCGGGTTCAGGTGAAAGTCCCCTGTCCTTTGCAAGTAAAATCAGAAATTCCCTTGCAGCAGTATCACCGTATGAATTTTTTATCAGATATTCCAACTCAATGTATAAAATCTGAAATTCAATGGCGGTTGAACTATGCAGATCATAAACAGGGGATGACGGTCTTTTGTCAATTTTGTCAGATACCCGATTCATCATCCTTTCAAGGATAATGTCATAAGTCTGATCTTCATACATTCTAAATCTTCACCCCCTTCTCTGCTTTAATATCACCGTAAATTGTTTTTACGGTAAAATAAGCATGAACCACACCTTTGACCGTCAGGTCAAATTCAAAGTCGGTCACGCCTGTGATTCTTTCATCAACGGCTAACGCTTCACTGATTCTGCGTTCTAATTCAGGGCAAACCCAAGTGACAGGTTCACCGTACAAGTCAAGTGTTTCAATGCCGTAATACCACGGATATATGGTGTACTGATACCGTTCTGTTTGCAGTGTTCTGAAAATCATCTGCTTCATGGCATCCTGTTCATCCACAAGACCCCTGACTGAATCACCGTCTAAATCCATCTTATAAGTTAGGCTTGGCTGTGTTTCAATTTCAAAATCTTGGTCAAGAAAACCAACTGTTGAAGGAATCATTTGCCTATCCTATCCACAACAATGAAGCGTTGACCTTCTTGCTGTCTTATCAGGATAACTTCATCACCAACCGCCAAGCCATTGTGAATGATGATCTTCTTTTTTCCTGTAATTTTGTGAGTATGTGCAAGGTTCTTTGACCCTGTGTTCAAGTCAATGTTGCCACCGCTGCCATTGTCACCTTTTACGGTGCGGTTGTGGGTGGAAAGACTGCTTTCAGAAGTCCAGTCAACTGTTACCATTGTGCTAAAATCCGTCACATTTCTTGAAAGAATCAACTGTTTTTCACCAAGTATCATCTTCTGTTCAACATTGATTTTCAAAGGTGAAGCACTCACGACCTCACCAAAATATACATTTACAGGTTTCCCCGCTTCAACCGCTCCAACGGCTGCCCTTTTCAGGGTATCAACAAGTTCATTTGCATCAGGCAACAAATTCACCCCCTCTAAGTGTCAAATCCATCCAATGTTCACCTTCCTTGTAGGTATGCTTGCATTTTTCAACAAGCATCCAGTTTTTCAGTTTTATATCACCAAGATCAAGGTTGATGACAACCATTGAACCCGCCCGCACTCTGTTGTCACCTAAAGCGTTGGTAATTTTCAGGTTACGGGTCTTTTTGTTATACAGTTTCAAAAGGGCATCTGCTTTTGCTTGACCGTTTTCACCTTTCTGCAATGTGTCAAAATACTGTAAGATACCCCACTTGTTAATGTTGGAAGAATCCTGTGTGATGTAAACATCACGCTTTCCTGTGTCCTTGTTATCATAGGTCAGTTTGATTTTGTTATATGTGTTTTCATCAATAGATGAAGTATAGTCAAAGTTTTGCCCGGTTTCTTCATCAATCATCAGGTACGCCCCCGGAACACCCACATACATAGATGACAGGCTTTTCAGGGTAAGTTTCCCAAAGTCATCATATAACACATACATTTCCCCGGTATTGGTCAGTGTCAGGTCAAGGGCATTTGCTATCATTTCAAACAGTGAAGTATTTTCTTCAACTCTTGATTCAATGACATACCCGGTATCATCCAGTGTGCCAAGGTTTAGGGCATAATCATCTGCAATCATTTTCACAAATTGGTTTGCCGTCTTTCCTTCATAGACCTTGGTATCTTTATTTTTTAAGTACCTCAACTGATCGTAGGCGGTGACAGTAATGATTTTGTCCTTGGTTCTCTGCTGCTTGAACACAAAACCAAAGAATACATTGTCACCGTCCACCTTCATCCTGACTGGACTACCTTCTGAAAAATCAAGAATGTTGTCATACAGGACTTTGAAAACCAGTTTGCCGGGGGTGTTTTTTCTTTCTGTTGACCATTCAATACCTTCCTGAACAACAGGCTGATATACTTTTGTTCCTGATTCATTCCCAACCAGTAGTTCAACGTACATTGAACAACACCCCTTTCTTATGCTGCCGGAATGGTCAAAACCTGTCCCGGATAAATTAAGTTAGGGTTGCCACCAATGACACCCCTGTTTGCGTTGTAGATCACGGTGTATTTTGCACCGCTGCCGTAAAACCGTTTGGCTATTTTCCATAAACAATCACCACGCACGACCGTATAGGTCTGTGCTGCTGCCGGGGCGGGTGAATTGTTGGTTTCCCGCTTAGGCTCTGCACTTGCCTTTGGCTTGGATGCAGCAATTTTGATGTTGACTGTCTTTGTTCCATAGTCCCGGTACTGTTTCAGATTGAACTTGACTTTGAAGTCAAACCCGTTCTTGGCATCCTCTGAAATTTTGTAATCTTCCAAAGATACCTTCATGTTCGTGTTCAGCAGTTTTTTCCCCACCGGGGTCTTTCTGCATACAATGAACTGGAATGTCTTTTTGCCTGTTTTCAACCCTTCAAAAATATCAAAGAAATATCCCGCTTCTTTGAAACCATTCTTATACACCGCATAAGGATGTTTTACTTGCGGGATTTCTGCTTCAAATTCAATGTCGGTCAACCCGGCTTTTTTCAGGATATTGATTTCACCTTCATTTATCAGGTTGACCGTTTTGTTATTACCATTGATTTTGATACTGATTTTTTCAGGGGTGACAGGAAAAAGGCATTTGTCAAAATACATATCATATCCGCTTCTTGCCATTTATTCATGCACCCCTTCCGTCATATTGTCTACCGCTTCATTGACTGAATCTGTCAGTTTGGTCATAAAACCATCAATGTCATCACCGCTGTTCACGGTGTTCTGCATACCTGACATATCAACATTGATTTCAGCGGTTGTGAATCTGTTAATTGCTTCTTGTTCCGCAATGTCACGCAAATACTTCAAATCTTCTTCTGTAACATCCAAAGAATCCTTGATTTTGCCTGTGTTATCGTCAATGTTTCCAATGCTGTCACCCACGCCTGAATTTGCTATTGCATCATTGAACCCTGATGTGTAATCACCCACATTAGGAATATCTATCTGACCAAATACATCCGACAGACTAAAGTTTGAAACCTTATCAGCAATACCGTCACCCCATGCTGCACCCGCATTGAACGCATCTAATGCCAAACCGTCCTGAAATGCATCAAAGGTTGTAAAACCTTCATTGAACGCATCACTGATTGACTGGTAATCTTCTTTGTTTCCGGCTGCTTCACTTGCTTTGGCTGCATAGTCATCCGCTGCGGATGAAATGCCTGAATAGTCAAATTCAACAAACGGTAACTTGTTCAGTGCTGAACAAATACCTTCAATGACTGAAAGTGCCGTGCTTAACAGGTTGTAAAACCATGACTGAACAGAACAGATTGCATTGTGAAATGCTGTCATCATATTGGATGCAAGTGCTGCAATGGCGTTTCCAATACCCAAGGCAATGTTTGCCACGGTCAGACCCAAATTCTTGAAGAACTGAATCACTACGTTCACACCACCAGTAATCACACCGAACCCTGAATTTGCAATACCTGTCATTTTTGCTATTGCTGAACATACCGCCATAATTACCGCAATCAATGCAATAATCAGCACGATAATCCAAACGACAGGACACGCATACAATGCACCGTTATAACCCATCTGTGCAGCAGTTGCAGCCATTGTCTGACCTGTAAGTGCTGCCATAACACCGATTTTTGCAGACATTGCCACTGAATGAATTGCTGTTGCAGCTGCGGATGCAATTTCTATTCCCTTCACAATGCCAAGGTATGCTGCATATACAGCCAGTGCAGCAATGACACCGTAAATGATTGGACTGATAACAGACCAATTATCCGCAATGAACCCGCCGACAGTTCCGACCAGTTCAAAAATATTCAGAAGGATATTCGCAAGGGTTGCCATTGCTTCAATAGCACCCTGAATGAAAGTCTGAAATGCTTCACTATTGGCTAAATCGTTCAGTCTTTGAAGAACAGGCTGAAATGCAATCAGTGCGGTGTTTTGCATTGACTGCCATATCTGCCCCCAAGTCATAGGCATTTCATTGAATTTGCTGTTAATGTCATCAGCAGCAGAAAAGATTGCTGCCTTGACTACATCAGCGGAAAGTTCCCCATCCGCTGCCATTTCTCTGATCTTACCGATTGGAACATCAAGATAGTCCGCAATGTTCTGAATCAGGTTAGGTGCTTGTTCAAAGATACTGTTCAATTCATCACCACGAAGGACACCTGAACCAAGTGCCTGTGATAACTGCAATTCTGCGTTTGCTGCTTCTTGGGTGCTTGCCCCGGCAATCGTCATCTGTTTTTGAATCAGATCAGCAAAAGCAACAACTTCTTCCGAACTGCTGAACGCATCCTTTGCGTTGTTACCAAAACGGGCAACAACATCAGCCATCTGACTGAATGACCCCCTTGCATCCTGTGCTGCTGCATATACCATGTTGACAAGTTCAGCGGTTGTCTGAACCCCGTCATTCATCATGTTCAAACGGGATGTTGTCTGAACAAGTTCATCTGAAATGTTCAGTGCTTTCCCAACTGACTGAATACTGATATAGGCTGCAACCGCCCGCTTGATGGTATTGGTCAGTTCATTTGCCTGTTGTGTTCCGGCTGAAACTTCCTGATTGAAACGCCCCTGTTCATCCACATTGTCACGGATATACCTTTCTGTGTTGCCAACCGTCTGTGACAAACGCAAATAGGCATCATTGGCAGCAGAAACATCCATATTCTGCATTGCCTGATTCAGTGAATTTTGTTCCTGAATAGCCTGATTCAACTGCATACGCAACTGTTCCAGTTCTGCATTTGCATTGTCTGCCCCAACATTTACCGGGTTGTTCTCAATCTGCTGAATCCGCTGCTGAATTGCAGATAACCGCTGTTGCATAGTGTTCATATCCTGAACTGCTGCATCCGGCAGTATATCCATTCCCTGTGCGGTCTGTGAAATCCTTGCCTGTGTGGTGTTCAGTGTGTTCAACATATCGTTTGCACTCTGAACTTCTTGCTGAAATCGTTCAACACCTGTTCCTGTGAACACATCCATCCCGTCAGTTTCCCACTGAATAGGTACGTTGACAGGGTCAGGCGGTGCGTTTGGCTGAATTTCAGGTCTGATTGGTTCAGGATTTTCAACCAAAGGGTCAGGAAGTACCGGGTCAACAGGTACAGGAATCGGTTCTTGATTTCCACCATCCACAACAGGCGGTGCAATATCAGGTGCGGTCTGTCGGCTTGCTGCCTGATTCATTGCTTCAATGGCAGCGGTTGCCTGATTGATTTCATCCCTTGCACCTTCAATACTGCTTGTATCAATATCAGCGTTCATTGACTGCTGCATATCATACATTGCAGACACGGCAAGGTTCACTGAACTGATGATGTTGTTCAACACTCCGCTGAATTGGTCATTAAGTTCAATACCTGTCTGAATAGATGACACCTGTTTCACCGTCCTTTCTTAGTGTTTTTTCTTTGCCCTTGCTTCTGCCTTTTTCTTTTCCTTCTTGTCATGCTCTGCTTTCAACTTGATTGAAGCAATCACAAAGGCTTTTTCCTGTTCATCCATAGCCAAGAACACTGATGGAAGAATGTGAAGTTTTAGAAGGGCATAGTAAGCATAATTTGCTTCACCATCCCCTTCTTCAATTAGTTTTTTGCTTCATCAACCTTTTCATCAAGTGACTTGGTAAATCCCTGAAACTTCTGCATCCATAACTGGAAGTCCTGCATTTCCCCGGCATCATCAACCATTGCATAGACTAAATCTTCCGGGGTCATCACACCGTAACTGTCCTGTAACTCTTTATCGTAAAGGTCAGGAAATACCGTTGACTTCACGATCATTGCCATAAGGTACTTTGAAGTAATCAGTTTTGGTCTGAATAAGTTCGGCTTGCCTGTCACCTGAACTTCAATGGTGTTTGCATCACGAAGTTCTTCATTCTCCTTGGAACTGATATGTC
>ENA-OPMP01001417-OPMP01001417.1-human-gut-metagenome-genome-assembly--contig:-NODE-1417-length-10465-cov-1.990298_pt1 | contig 10465 bp, 8 predicted proteins | sample MGYA00241527_ERZ501751 | MGnify/ENA primary metagenome ERZ501751 (study PRJEB25962, sample SAMEA2042647) | human gut metagenome | biome: human gut; feature: human-associated habitat; material: faeces... | reverse complement strand
CGTTTAATGCAGCATTCATTTCCTTTGTATACTGCCGTAAATCCCCGTCAATCTCGCCCATAGCATACTTATAGCTTCCATCTTCATTTCTGGAAAATACTGCACAGCAACCCTCACAGGTATTCATCACTGCATCCGCAAGTTTACGTACAGAATCTGCTTCCAGACCTTCTTTGAAGATCAGGACACTTCCTGCACCTTCCCATTTCTTAGCCTCTGCCCTAAACATCTCTTCTTCCATACGGGCAACCTGGCCTTTCATACGGAAATTCTCATCCTGAAGACGCTGTACTGCATCTGCTGTTCTGTCCATCTTTGCAGAAAGCTTCATGGAAAAATATCCCAACGTAACCGTAACTGCTGAGTTTACCGGTTCTTCCGCAGGTATCGAAAGTGTCCTGGCAGGCAGCGTTGACATCGGTAACTCTTCCAGAAACTTAAAGGACGATGAAAAGAGCGCAGGCGCCGCAGAAAACATCGTTGCAATTGACGGTATCGCAGTAGTTGCAGATCCTGCAAACAAGGTAGAAGATCTCACAAAGGATCAGCTGGTTTCCATCTACACCGGTGAAACAAAGAACTGGAGTGAGGTTGGCGGAGACGATCAGGCGATCGTTGTTGTTGGTCGTGAGGCAGGCTCCGGTACAAGAGGTGCGTTTGAAGAGCTGCTGGACATCGCAGATGCCTGCGTTTACGCAAACGAACTGGATTCCACCGGTGCCGTTATGGCAAAGGTTGCTTCCACCCCCGGTGCGATCGGTTATGTTTCTCTCGATGTTGTAGATGATTCCGTAAAAGCTTTGAAGCTCGATGGCGTAGACGCAACGGAAGAAAATATTAAAGCCGGCAACTACGCACTGTCCAGACCTTTCGTAATGGCAACCAAAGGTGAAATCTCCGAGCAGAAGACCGAAGTACAGGCACTGTTTGATTACCTCAGCTCCGATGAGGGCAAGGCTCTGATCAAATCCGTTGGCCTGATCACAGTTGACTGACAACATTTCTTTTCCAAAACACTCCCTGCTGGATGCAGGCCCGGCAATGTCGGACCTGCATTTTCCAGTATTCTGTGCACAACCGCATAGGGGATAACCTTTGATTAAAGGCAGCCTTCTGCAGGCTGCCTGGAAACGAGGATTTTTATGAATTCTATTATCGGCAATAAAAAAGCAAGATCCGTGGTAGAGCAAACTGCTGAGATCATTTTTACCATCTGCGCGTTTTTCGCTGTTCTTGCAGTCATTTCCATTACAGTTTATATGTTTTTAAATGGTACTCCCGCCCTTACAAAGGTGGGACTTACAGAGATCCTGTTCAGCACAGTATGGAAGCCAACCGCTGCAGATCCCAGTTACGGCATTTTATACGTCATTTTGACCTCCATCGTTGGCACAACCCTTGCGATCCTGCTGGGCGTTCCCATCGGCGTCCTGACTGCTGTTTTTCTTGCAGAAACAGCTCCGGCGCCCCTCTCTAAAATCGTCCGCCCCGCAATTGAGCTGCTCGCCGGTATCCCTTCCGTTATCTACGGTCTGCTCGGTATCCTGTTGCTGTGTCCTGCAATGTATAAGCTCGAACAGAAAATTTTTGCAGGCTCTGCGACCCATCAGTTTACCGGCGGTGCAAACCTCATTTCTGCCGTGCTTGTCCTTGCAATCATGATCCTGCCTACCGTGATTAACATCAGCGAATCCGCCCTCCGCAGCGTTCCTGCCAGCTTAAAGGCGGCCTCCCTGGGTCTGGGTGCTTCCAGGATTCAGACAATTTTCCGTGTAACGATCCCGGCAGCCAAATCCGGTATCGCAACCGCCATCGTCCTCGGTGTCGGCCGTGCGATCGGTGAAGCAATGGCAATCAGCCTTGTATCCGGAAGCAGCGTCAACGCCCCTCTGCCCTTTCACTCTGTCCGCTTCCTGACAACCGCCATCGTTGCTGAAATGGGCTATGCAGCAGATTTACACCGTCAGGTACTATTCACCATCGGCCTTGTCCTCTTCGTATTCATTATGATCATTAACATGACCCTGAACAAAATTCTGAAAGGAGAAAAAGAGTAATGAGCACAGAGCTTACGGCTCCCGGTTCCTCCAGTATTTTAATTAAAAAAATCCGGCCTTCCGATCTCATTCTCACCGTTCTGATCGATCTGGCTGCGGCATTTTCCATCCTTTTACTGATCGCGATTATGGGCTATGTCTTTTTCAGAGGTCTGCCCCAGATCAGCCTTTCCTTCCTGACTTCCGTTCCCAGCACCATCAAGGGAACCTTTGGTATCGCCGGAAATATCGTCAATACGCTTTACATCATTATCCTTACCCTGCTGATCGCAACTCCCATCGGTGTCGGCAGCGCGATCTACTTAAACGAATACGCAAAGCCCGGAAAAATCGTCCGGCTGATCGAATTTACGACAGAAACCCTTTCCGGTATTCCTTCTATCATTTTCGGTCTGTTTGGTATGGTATTTTTCGGAACCACCCTGGGACTTGGCTATTCCATCCTGACCGGCGCCCTGACCCTGACCCTTATGGTTCTTCCCCTGATCACGCGAAACACACAGGAAGCCTTAAAAACAGTTCCTGCGACCTACCGCAGCGGCGCACTCGGCATCGGCGCAACCAAATGGTACATGATCCGCACAATCCTGCTCCCCTCCGCAATGCCCGGCATTATCACCGGTATCATTCTTGCGATCGGACGTATCGTCGGAGAATCCGCCGCCCTTTTATTCACCGCCGGAAGCGGCTATCTTCTGCCAAAGACCTTTGCAGGATTTTTCAAAAAAATCTTCGAATCCGGCGGAACCCTTACGATCCAGCTGTACTTGAGCATGTCCAAGGCACAATATGACGCAGCCTTCGGAATTGCCGCTGTCCTGCTGATCATCGTCCTTTTTATCAACCTTCTGACCAAAATACTCGCAAAGAAATTCGATGTTTCCAAACTCGATTAACCGGAGGATAACGCAGACGCAGCAGCGCCTGCAGAATGGAGAATTCATGAGCAATATCAAAATCAGCACGAAGAACCTCGATCTGTATTACGGCGAAAATCACGCCCTTAAAAACATCAATATGAATATCAAGGCCGGAGCGATCACCGCCTTTATCGGTCCCTCCGGCTGCGGTAAATCCACCTTTTTAAAAACCTTAAATCGTATGAATGACCTCGTGGACAATGTAAAGATCACCGGTGAGGTCAAAATTGACGGCGAGGACATCTACGATCCCCACGTAGATGTCACTCTGCTGCGTAAAAAAGCCGGTATGGTATTCCAGCAGCCCAATCCTTTTCCCATGAGCATTTACGACAATATCGCTTACGGTCCCAGGATCCACGGTATCAAAAACAAGGCTCAGCTGGACGAAATCGTTGAAACCAGTCTGAAAAACGCTGCGATCTTCGATGAAGTCAAGGATCGCCTGAAAAAATCTGCCCTCGGTCTTTCCGGCGGTCAGCAGCAGCGTCTCTGCATTGCCCGTGCCCTTGCTGTTTCACCGGAAATCCTGTTGATGGATGAACCCACCTCCGCCCTTGATCCGATCTCTACAATGAAAATCGAGGACCTGATGGCAGACCTGCGGGAAAAATACACGGTTGTCATTGTCACTCACAATATGCAGCAGGCTGCCCGTATTTCTGACGATCTCGCTTTTTTCCTTGTAGGAGAAATGGTGGAATTCGGCGATACGAAGCAGATCTTTTCCCATCCGCAGGATAAACGCACAGAGGATTATATCAGCGGACGGTTCGGCTGATCCTGACAGACCCTACCCGTTTTTCTCTTTCCCAGCATAGTAAACAGGCATTACATTGCGATTTTTCATTTTAAATGGAGGTATCTATGACAACAAGAAAATTATACAGTGAAGAGCTGGTACAGCTTTCCGAAAGCCTGGAGGAAATGGGAAACCTCGTTGAAGCTTCCCTGAAAAATTTATTTTTTTCCATCGAAAACAAGGATATGCAGCTGGCAGAGCGGATCGTGGCCGATGACCGCAATGTCAACAACCTGGAGCGCAGCATCGAAGCTCAGTGCCTGATGCTCATTACAACCCAGCAGCCCATCGCACAGGATCTGCGCACGGTTTCTTCTATTCTGAAGGTCGTTACGGATATCGAACGCATTGGAGACCACGCCTCTGAAATCGCAGAGCTGATTCAGCAGATGGATCACAAGCAGCTGGAACGCTATTCCGGACATCTGCAGCCAATGATCGCAGCTTCCCGGGAGATGGTACACGAGGCAGTCAGCGCCTTTGTCGCCCGGGATCAGAAAAAAGCGAATGATGTCATCGCTTCCGATGATATCATCGACAAGCTTTTTGATAAGGTAAAGAATGATATCGTTATCCACATAAAAGAAGATCGTTCCGATGCGATAGAGAGCCTCGATGCCCTGATGCTGGCCAAATACCTCGAACGCATCGGAGATCATGCGGTCAATATCTGCGAATGGGAAATTTTCCGGGAAACCGGAACCATTCAGAATACAAAAGTATTCTGAAGCTCCATCCGGCTGTCAACAGCTATTTTCACAATTCCTTCGCAATTTTTCCTCATAATCCTCACACTTTTCCAACACATTCCTCACAAATCCTTTTTATACTGTTTCTCAGATAAAGAGAAAGACCAATGGTTCAGCATAAATCTTTGCGCTGAACCGTTTTTCCCGGCAGACTGATACCGATCAGGCAGCTCGCCGGCAGAATAAGAAAAGGAGTGACAGTTATGTACGAAAATGAAAACCAGAGCTTCGACAACAGAGAGCAGGATTATCATTATACCAATACCCCGGAACAGCAGGCACCGACTCGTCCCCGCAAAAAAAATACGAATGCGGCACGCATTGCAAAAAAAGCCGGTGCAATTGCACTGAGCGCTGTTTTGTTTGGCGGCGTTGCATCCGGTACCTTTCTGGGTGTCAACTACGCGGCAGGCTATCGGAACAATGCTTCAACAGCTGCATCCTCGGAAAGTGCTTCCGCTTCTTCCCAGACAACAAGCTCTTCCAGCAGCCTGTTAAAGGCTACCACACCGGTCAGCACAAGCAGCACAGCATCCTCCGGAAGTCTGGACGTCTCCAGCGTTGCGGAATCTGTTATGCCTTCTATCGTATCCATCACAAATAAATCTGTACAGGAGGTACAGAACTATTTCAGCATGTTCGGCTACGGCGGTCAGGCTCAGGAGGTAGAAAGCACCAGCGTTGGTTCCGGTATTATCATTGGGAAAAACGATACGGAGCTGCTGATTGTCACCAATAATCACGTTGTAGAAGGCGCGGATACCCTTTCTGCAAGCTTCATTGACAACTCCGTTTATGAAGCAACTATCAAGGGTACAGATTCCGACAACGACCTGGCAGTCATCGCCGTTCCGCTTTCCAGCATTTCCGATGATACAATGTCCCAGATCGCAGTGGCTGCAGTGGGCGATTCCGATTCCTTAAAGGTCGGTGAACAGGTTGTTGCCATCGGCAACGCACTCGGCTATGGTCAGTCCGTTACAACCGGCATTGTCAGCGCCACAGACCGTACCCTTTCCTCTTCGGATTCCGATGACAGCAATGCCCTCATTTCCAGCACTGTTACCACAAAAGAGACACCTACCTACATCCAGACAGATGCGGCCATCAACCCCGGCAACAGCGGCGGCGCACTGGTCAATATGAACGGTGAGGTTATTGGTATCAACTCTGCAAAGCTTGCCAGCACAGAGGTGGAAGGCATGGGCTATGCAATCCCCATCACCAGAGTATCCAGCATCATCGAAGAGCTGATGAATGAGACGACCAGAACCAAGGTTGCTGACAGCCAGAAATCCAGCATCGGTATCGCAGGCATCACCGTAGATTCCAACATCAACGCAGCCTATGGCATCCCCGCAGGTGTTTATGTAGCAAGCGTTACTCCGGGCAGCGGTGCAGAAGCGGCCGGCATCCGCAAGGGTGACGTCATCACAAAATTCGATGGTAAGACCGTCAGCACCATTCAGGAGCTGAAAGAAAAGCTGCAGTACTACGCAGCCGGAGAAGCGGTTTCTATTACGGTACAGTCTCCCGGCGAGGGCGGCATTTATACAGAAAAGGAGCTGACCATCACCCTTTCCTCCGCACAGAGCTCTGAAGAAAGCCAGTCTACTGACAACACACAGGCCGCTCCTGAAAAAGGAAACGGAACGCACAAAGCGATGGGATATCAGAACTGAAGCTGACAATAGCTTATCTGAAAAAGAAGCTGTCGGCAGCGAAAACGCCGGTCGGCATGGAAGAAAATTCTTCTGTGCCGACCGGCGTTTTATGTTCGTTACAGCTCACTCTTCCTCTTCTTTCTCCGGCAGGATCTTGCTGACCAGTGCAGATTCCACTCTCTGATCCTCCATTTTTTCCACATGAATATTCAGTCCGTTGACCTGCACATCAAACTGGCTGCCGTCCGCAGGAATGATCCGCAAGCAGCTGAAGATCATGCCGCCCAGCGTGTCATAATCGATATCCTCCGGAAGATCCAGATCCAGTGCTTCCGCAATGTCCTCAACATATGCGCCGCCTGAGATCCTCCACAAATTGTCCTCCAGCTGAACGATTTCCGGCGGCTCCTCGGAATCGAACTCATCGTAAATATTTCCGACGATCTCCTCCAGAAGATCCTCCATTGTAATAACCCCCGCCGTCTGTCCGTATTCGTCGATAACGATGGCCATATGGATTTTTCCTTTTTGCATATCCCGGAACAGGTCATCTGCATGAATCGTATCCGGTACAAAATAAGGCTCTCGCAAAAGCTCCTTTAACCCTGACGGGCTGTCATTTTTACGATCCAGGAGATAATCCCTGGCATTCAGAATGCCTATAATATCGTTAATATCTTCATCGTAAACCGGATATCTGGATAAACCGCTTTCCCGGATCGTCGAAATGATGTCCTCGTCCGCCTCATCCAGCGAAAAACAGACCATATCTGCTTCTCTCGTCATCGCATCCCGCACCGAAATGTCGTCAAACCGGAACACGTTTTGAATCCACTCCTGCTCATCGTGGTCTATCGTTCCTTTTTCCCCGCCAAGGTCAACCAGCCGCCGGATCTCTTCCTCCGTAACGCTGCGTTCTACGGATTCCGTTTTAAAGTGAAGCAGCTTTAAGATCAGCTTTGCAGACCTCGACAACAGCCATACCGCCGGATGCAGTACCACCGTCAGCACACCGACTACACTACAGGTCATTCTTTCTGCAGCTTCAGGCCGCTGCATCGCGATCCGACGCGGCACCAGCTCGCCAAACAGCAATGCAAAATAGGAAAGCACGACTGTCACCAGCACAACTGCCAGCACATGACAGACAGAAAGGCTTATGCCGCTTGTTCCCAACCGTTCATACAACCATGCCATCAATTTGCCTGCAAATCCGTCCGCTGCAGCTGCACTGGCCAGAAATCCTGCCAGTGTAATCCCGACCTGAATCGTAGATAGAAAAATATTCGGCTCCTCTGCAAACTTCAGCAGCCGCTGTGCTTTCCGATCGCCGTCCTCTGCCAGCTCCCGCAGCCTGTTTTTATTCAGCGATACAACGGAAACCTCGGACGCCGCCAAAAAGGCATTGACCAGAATCAGAATGATCAGTAACAAAAGTAGTTTTACCATGAATTTAAAATCTCTCCTTTTTCTACGACAAAGAGACATAACCCATTGGGAACTCCCAACAGGCTATGCCTCCTATAGCTTTCTCCAACAGAGCACAGACTCTGTCCATTTTGTATTGTGATTGGAATTCAGAAAATTCGTTTCCCCGTCAGGGTCCGCGTTATCCATGAAATTCGGTTCCTTCCCTGTCTGAAATAAATCCTGTGCGAAGCGAACTTTATACAAAGCCGTTTTCTCTGCTTTATTTCAGGCAATCCGCTTTTGACATGTTTACTTTACCCATTATACAGAATCAGGAAAGGAGCTGTCAAGATTTTATTCTATCCCCTTCACTTCGTAGCCGGCATCTACGATTGCTGCAGTCAACGCTTCATCGGTTGCTGTGCCTTCTACAACTGCCTGCTTATCCTCCAGGCTTACGGTTACAGCGGTCACGCCCGCTACGCCCTCCAGCGCTTTTGTTGCTGCCTTTACGCAGTGTTGGCACATCATGCCTTCGATTTTGATTGTTTTTTTCATGGTAGTCTCTCCTTTTGATTCATCATTTTGGGCTATTCTATCCGCAATTTCCGCGGCTGCCGTGCTTTGCTCCATCATACCGCCATTTCCGGTTGTCTGCAAATCTGCAGTACCGCTCTCATGCTTCCATTTCGGCGTAAAGAACCGGAGGCGGAGCGCATTCGATACGACGGATACAGAAGAGAAGCTCATCGCCGCCGCACCGATCATCGGGTTTAATAAAATATGGAACGCCGGATACAGCACGCCTGCTGCCACCGGAATGCCGATCGCATTGTAGAAAAATGCCCAGAACAGGTTCTGCTTGATGTTGCGCATCACCGCACGGCTTAAGCTTACCGCAGATGCTGCGTCCATCAGATCGCTCTTCATCAGTACGATATCCGCTGATTCGATCGCCACATCTGTTCCTGCGCCGATCGCAATTCCGACATCCGCCCTCGCCAGTGCCGGCGCGTCGTTGATACCGTCTCCCACCATCGCAACCTTATGTCCCTGCTCCTGCAGCTGACGAACTTTTTCCTCTTTATCCTGCGGAAGCACGTCCGCAATAACCGTCTTGATGCCAACCTGTTTTTTGATTGCCTCTGCCGTTCTTGCATTGTCGCCGGTCAGCATAATGACATCCATTCCCATCTCCTGCAGTCTGGCAATTGCCTCCCTGCTGGTGGGTTTTACAACGTCCGCAGCAGCAATCACGCCGAGGAACTTTCCTCCCTGTGCAAAATACAACGGCGTCTTGCCTTCATCCGCCAGTTTCTCCTGCAATCCTGCCGCTACGGAAATGTCGATCCGGTTGGTTTCCATCAGTTTTCGGTTTCCCGCAAGGCATCGTGCCTTGTCGATCGTTCCCGCGATGCCCTGTCCCGGGATCATCTCATAATCCGAAACCTCCTGGAACGCTGCTGAACATGCTTCCGCTTTTTTGACAATCGCCTCTGCAAGCGGATGACTGGACATTTTTTCCAGAGAAAAGGCCAGCTGCAAAAGCTCTGTATACGCCTGCGTGTTTTCACCTGCTGTTTTTCCGTCTGCTTCCAGCGCGATCACGTCTGTCACAACCGGCTTGCCCTGGGTCACCGTGCCGGTTTTATCCAGAACAACCGTATCGATGCTATGTGTAATCTCCAACGCTTCCGCAGATTTGATTAAAATACCCTTCGCCGCCCCCCGTCCGGTTCCCACCATAATCGCCGTAGGCGTTGCCAGTCCGAGGGCACACGGACAGGAAATTACCAGCACAGAAATCGCAACAGAAAGTGCAAACTCAAAGCTCTGACCGGCAAGCAGCCAGAGGATTGCCGCCAACAGCGCTATTGTAATGACAACCGGCACAAACACACTGCTGACCCTGTCCGCCAGCTTTGCAATCGGCGCTTTGGAGGATGTCGCATCATCTACCAGCTGAATAATCTTTGACAGTGTCGTATGTTCTCCAACCGCAGTTGCTTCCATCTGAAAATATCCGGTTCGGTTGATCGTACCTCCGGTCACAGGATCTCCGGTTTGCTTGTCCACCGGAAGGCTTTCGCCGGTGATCGCAGATTCATCCACAGAAGCAAAGCCTTCTGTAATTTTTCCATCCACCGGAACCGTATCACCATCCCGGACAACCAGAATATCTCCATTCTGTACATCGTCTACGGAAATTTCTTCTTCCTGTCCATTCCTTAATACCTTCGCGGTCTTCGGTGCCAGATCCATCAGCTTCGTGATCGCCTCGGACGTCTTGGATTTTGCCCGGGCCTCCATGAATTTTCCCAGAGTGATCAGTGTCAGGATCATCGCCGAGGATTCAAAATACAAATTCATGCCAAAGGTCTCGACCATATCCATATCTTCGATGGAAAAGCCCCAGGCGATTTTGTAAATCGCATAGATGCCATACACAAACGCCGCGCCGGAGCCCAATGCGATCAGCGAGTCCATATTCGGAGAGCGATGCCACAGATTTTTCAATCCGTTTTTAAAATAATGTCCGCCTGCAATCAAAACCGGCAGCACCAGCAAAAACTGGGTAAATGCAAAAATCATATGATTTCTTACTCCCAGCAGCCACGACGGCAGCGGCCAGCCAGCCATATGTCCCATCGAAATGTAAAACAGCGGGATACTCTAGCTTGATACTGGGATTCGATATTGCATGTACAGGATAGGTGGGAGACTTTGAACTGATGACGCCAGTTGTCAGGGAGTCACTGTTGGGATACCACCCTTGTAGTATTGGATTTCTAACCAGCAGCCGTGAACCGGCTGGGGGACAATGTCAGGTGGGGAGTTTGACTGGGGCGGTCGCCTCCGAAAG